>OGJY01001691.1_pt1 | contig 24751 bp, 20 predicted proteins | sample 1572231 | NCBI WGS metagenome assembly OGJY01 (sample SAMEA2582121, study PRJEB24529) | metagenome | biome: Human gut stool | place: China | collected 2011
CGGCTTCATACCATCCGGAAGGAAACAAAACCGTTGGCCAGGGAATACCTTACAACGGTATGCTTAACTCAAATATTACTGATAAAGTCAAGGTAATGTCCTTTGGCGTAAAGCTAGGGTTTAGGTTTAGGTTGAATTGAGACTACTAGATGAATCCTTTAGAAAGAGAGGGGGAGGGCCGTGAGGTTCTCCCCTTTATCATATATCCACCCTCTCCCGAAGCATGTATCCTTTTCCGGAAGAGCCCGCATCCTCTCATAAAAAAGGGTGCATCCTAATTGAAATTAGCATGCACCCTTTGTCATATCTTCCTTGTCGCCATCGGGCAACCCGCTGTTTTCTTACTCTTCTTTCTCCTTCTTTTCCTTATGGTTCAGTATCAGCGTCGAAGGCATCTTCTGCAAGGCTTCGCGGCGATGTTCGGAGACGTCGTTCCAACTCTCGTAGCTGATCAGCATGAAATTGTAGCTGCCGAAAATGGCGGCGGTCATGTCCTTATCCGCCAGCAGGGAAGCCTGTTTGGTCGACTCCGTGAACTGGCTGATGGCATGGCGTATCTTCTCGTTGCCCGGCGTGGTGGAGCTGCTGCGGTCGAGGATGGCGGCCGATCCGTGCGTTGTCTTAAGCAAAGTCGCGGTATAATCCAGGAGGAACAGGTCGTTCTCCGAGTCGATCACCACGATCACATTGCTGGCCTTCACGAAACCCCGGTTCACGAATACGCCCACGTCGCAATTGCTTTTTCCGATAAACATCTTCGTCTTGTCCTTCAGCAACGCACCCGGATAGAACCACGACTCGGGCGCCTTGAAACGTTTGAAGTACTTGTTGTAGAAAGAGGTGCGGTAACGGTTCGCCTCGATGTCGTCCGGCTGGTTACTCATCGAGATGCCCGAGCCCACGAGCAGGAAGTCGAAGCCCTCGTTGTTGGCGATGTCGGTGATATCCTGTCCGGCGTTGTTCGACACCTCGTAGCGCGTATCGATGTTTACCCCCAGCTTTTTCGCTCCGTAGAGGATAGGGCCGAAGCTCACTTCTTCGAAGTTATCGGTGTGGAGCGGGTTCACGTCCGACCCCACCGTCAGGTGCAACGCCGTCAGGTCTACCTGGTGCCGCTTATGGGCAAACATCTGATAGGCCACGTCGAGCATGATTTGTCCGTTTCCGGCACGCCCGAACGACAGCAACACCTTGAAAGTTCCGTCGGCCACATCCACCGCCTTGTATTCCTTGATCTTCTCCCTTGTCTGGAAGCAGAACTTGATGAACGACACCAGCGGGATGGTCATGAAGGTAGTCACCAACGTCATCAGCACCAACATCACGAAGATCGACGGGGGAAGTATCTTCATTTCGTAGCCGATGGTGAGCACCACCAGCTCCATCAGCCCGCGCGTATTCATCAACGCCCCGATATACAAGCTGTCTTTCCAGCTCTCTCCCACGAAACGGGCGGAAAACATCGCGCCGCCGAACTTACCAATGATGGCAACGATGATGAAGATCCCGCACATCCACCATAGCTCCGGGCTGTTGAGCAACCCGATCTCTGTGCGCAACCCCGTCGAAACGAAGAACAACGGCAGGAAGAGTGCCAGCGACACGTCTTCCACCTTTTCCGTCATGATCTTGCGGAATTTCACGTTGCTGGGCATCACCACCCCCGCGATGAAGGCGCCGAACAGGGCATGCAGCCCCAGCATTTCCGTCAGGTAAGCCGAGATAATCAGCAGGAGGAACATAAAAGCGACCAGACCTTTGTCGATCACTTCCTTATTATGATAGATATGCCCGATCATCCGCAGGAACGGACGCACGGCAAAGAACATGAAAGCGATGTAGATAACGGAGAAAAGAATATTGTAGACCGCACTCAGCATCGACCCGGCCTGTGCGATGGCAATCACAACGGCCAGCAGGCACCAGGCCGTGATGTCGCCGTTGGCTGCGCTGGCGAGCGAGATCGTCCCTAGATGTGTGCGTGTCAACCCCCGTTCCTGTATGATACGTGCCAGCACAGGGAAGGCGGTGATGCTCATGGCGATGCCGATGAACAGGGCAAAGGAGAGGAAAGGCGTGCTTTTATCGGCGTAGGTGTCGTAGACGAAGTAGGCGGTAAGCATCCCGCAGAAGAAGGGCACGATGGTACTCGTGTGGCTGATCAGGATCGTTTCCTTCAGCTTCTTCCGTACCTCGGTGATATCCAGCTCCATACCGATGGCGAACATAAAGAGGATCAGCCCGAACTGGCTCAGGATGGTGATGTTGGCCAACGATTCGATGGGGAAGAGGAACCCCGACACTTCGGGCATGATATGCCCCAGCACGGACGGCCCCAGCACGATACCGGCCACGATCTCGCCGATAACCGTCGGTTGCCCGATCTTCTGAAACAACCACCCGAACAGGCGGCAGGTAATCAATATCGTGATGATCTGCAACAACAGGATCCCGATTGGCGACTGGATATGGTGCTGCATCAGTTCCCAAAAAACGGAAAAACCTTCACCGAGGTCTTTAGGGGCGTCGTAGGCGGATGTCATGGCGCTTTCCAACTGTTGGCTCTCTCCTTCTTTGGCGACAAAATACATCAATGAACCGAATACAAGGATCATCACTACATAAAAGGTAATACTCTTTGTTCCTCTACTCATATGTTGCATGGGTTTGATGCAAAATTAAGAAATATCCCGGGAATATCAATACGGTATGTTTTTTTCTTTTATCTTTGCGCTAAACCAATCTCAAATAAATCATGGAGTCGCTGAATCTAATAAAGAATGACCCTTGGCTTGCCCCTTATAAAGAGGCGATAGAAGGACGGTATCAATACGTTATTGACAAGGAAAAGAGCTTGACTAACAAGGGAAAACAAACCTTGTCGGAGATGGCTTCCGGGTATCTGTACTTCGGTTTGCATAAGACCAACAAAGGGTGGGTGTTCCGCGAATGGGCCCCGAATGCCACGGCTATCTACCTTATAGGTACGTTCAACAACTGGAAAAAAGAGGAATCATATAGAATGCAACGCCAGGGCTACGGCGTCTGGGAAATCGCGCTCGGGGAAGACATGCTCCACCACGAAGACCTGTTCAAACTGCTGGTCGAGTGGGACGGAGGTAGCGGCGAACGCATCCCGGCCTGGATACGGCGTGTCGTACAGGACGACGCCACCAAGATATTCAGTGCCCAGGTATGGAACCCGGCTGTGCCGTATAAGTTCAGGAACAAGCGGTTCAAACCCAATACCGCCCCCCTGCTGATCTACGAATGCCATATCGGTATGTCGACCAACGAGGAGAAAGTGGGCTCATACGATGAGTTCCGCCGCAACATCCTGCCGCGCATCGCCCGCGAAGGCTACAACGCCATCCAGATCATGGCCATACAGGAACACCCGTATTACGGCTCGTTCGGTTACCATGTGAGCAGCTTTTTCGCCGCCTCGTCGCGTTTCGGTACGCCCGAAGAGCTGAAAGAGCTGATAGACGACGCACACGGCATGGGCATCGCTGTCATCATGGACATCGTTCATAGCCACGCCGTCAAGAATGAAGTGGAAGGACTCGGCCGTTTCGACGGTTCCTACAATCAGTATTTCCTCAGCGGTTCGCGCCGTGAGCATCCGGCCTGGGACTCGCTTTGTTTCGACTACGGCAAGAATGAGGTGCTTCATTTCCTGCTCTCCAACTGTAAATTCTGGCTCGAAGAATACAAGTTCGACGGTTTCCGCTTCGACGGTGTTACTTCCATGCTCTACTATAGCCACGGGCTGGGTGAAGCCTTCTGCAATTATGGTGATTACTTCAACGGACATCAGGACGGTGATGCCATTGCTTACCTCACGTTGGCCAACAAGCTGATTCATGAGGTAAACCAGCATGCGATCACTATCGCCGAGGAAGTGAGCGGCATGCCCGGCCTGGCAGCTAAATACGAAGATGGAGGATATGGCTTCGATTACCGTATGGCGATGAATATCCCCGACTATTGGATCAAGATGATCAAGGAGAAGAAAGACGAGGACTGGCATCCGTCGTCCATCTGGTGGGAAACGACCAACCGCCGTGCCGACGAAAAGACGATCAGTTACGCCGAAAGCCACGACCAGGCGCTGGTAGGAGATAAGACCATCATCTTCCGCCTGATAGATGCCGAGATGTATTGGCACATGCAGAAGGACGACCATAACTTCGTGGTTGAACGCGGTGTCGCACTCCATAAGATGATACGCCTCGTGACGGCTTCGACCATCAACGGCGGCTACCTCAACTTTATGGGCAACGAGTTCGGGCATCCCGAATGGATCGACTTCCCGCGCGAAGGCAACGGATGGTCGCACAAGTACGCACGCCGCCAGTGGGAGCTGGTAGACAATATGGATCTTAAGTACCACTATCTGGGCGACTTCGACCGCGAGATGATCGAACTGATCCGCAGTGTGAAGAATTTCCAGTCTACCCCGATACAGAAGGTGTGGGACAGCGATGGCGACCAGATACTGGCCTATATGCGCAAAGACCTCGTGTTCGTATTCAATTTCAGCCCTTCCAAGTCGTTTACCGACTATGGCTTCCTCGTCCCCGCAGGCGAGTATGAGGTGGTTTTGAACACGGACGCTACCCGTTTCGGCGGTTTCGGCCTGGCGGATGATACGATACATCATTTCACACAATTCGACCCATTATATAAAAAAGAGAAAAAAGAATGGCTTAAACTTTACATACCGGCACGCAGTGCTGTTGTATTGAGAAAAGTAAAGGTAAAGAAATAACCAAAAAACAGAAACACAGTATGTTATATCCAATGACATTCAAGCCTATCCTCAAGAAGATCATTTGGGGGGGCTCAGACATCTGCCCGTTCAAGGGTATCACACCGGTAGAAGAAGGTATCGGTGAAAGTTGGGAACTTTCGCACGTGGAAGGTAACTATTCAATAGTAGAGAACGGCGAGATGGCCGGCAAGACGCTCGACGAAATGATACGCCGCTACGGCACTCAGTTGCTGGGTGAGAAGGTGATCGAGCAATTCGGTACGACTTTCCCCCTGCTGATCAAGTTTATCGACGCCCGCGATGATTTGTCGATCCAGGTACATCCCGACGACGAACTGGCAAAGAAACGCCATAACTCTTTCGGTAAAACGGAAATGTGGTATGTAATAAATGCTGCCAAGGGAGCTGCCCTCTATTCCGGTTTCTCGCAGCAGATCGATGCTAACGAGTACGTGAAACGGGTGGAAAACAACACCATCATGGACGTTCTCCAGCGTTATGAAGTGACCCCGGGCGACGTGTTCTTCCTGCCCGCAGGCCGCGTCCACGCTATCGGCTCCGGATGTTTCATCGCCGAGATCCAGCAGACCAGCAACATCACTTACCGTATCTACGACTACGACCGCAAGGATGCCAACGGCAACGGCCGCGAGTTGCACACGGAGTTGGCTAAGGATGCCATCGATTATACCATGCAGCCCGACTACCGCACGCATTACAAGGCTCATACCAACGCAACGGTTGAGCTGGCCGACTGCAAGTACTTCACAACCAACCTGCTGGATATCGACACGATCATGGTGCGCGACTTCTCCGAACTCGACTCCTTCGTGGTATATATCTGCATGGGTGGCAAGGCTTCCATCCGCGATAACAAAGGAAACGAGATTTTCGTCCATCAGGGACAGACGGTGTTGATCCCGGCCGATACCCAGGTGGTGACGATCTCCCCGTCGCCCGATGCCAAGTTCATGGAAACTTATATAGGCGACTGATCCTATACCTTATTATAACAGGCGAGCCGGAAACTTTCATTTCCGGCTCGTTCTTTTTTATTTGTATCGATCTGTTTTTATGCTGCTGCCCTAGATGCTGCGTCCGGGGTAGGGGAACTGCGTCAGTCCCTTGTACATGAACTGGTAGGTGGGAACGCTGATGCCCAGTGCTTTGGCTTCGCGCACCACGTAGCCGGTCAGTGTCTCGACTTCCGTCTGCGAACCCTTCCGGAAGTCACTGTGCATAGAGGTGGTCGATCCGTTCGGCATCATCTTCTGCGACTGGATGGAGGAGAACACGATGTCGTCCGGCAATTCGATGCCTTTAGCCTCCGCAACGCTCTTGAGTTCGTATCCGAGGGTGATAAAGAAGTCGTTGTGGTTCTCTATCACATCGTTGATCGGTTCGTTGAAGTAGGAGGTGATCGTGGCGGCGGTCGAGATCATAAAGAATTTCTTCCAGATCTCCTTGTCGATATCGTCGGGGTTGGTCACCGCGATGCGTGCACGGTGCAGTATGTTGCGGAGCGTATACTGATGTTCCCAGTCCTCATAGTTGCTGCCGAAGAAGAGGCGGTCTTTCAGCGTGAACTTCTCCACATGCCCGGGAGATACCAGGCGCGCGCCGATATAGACGCAGCCTTTCCATACCTTATTGCCGGGAACCATCTGCTGGATCCGTTCGGTTATGTCGGCACCGTTGAGCAAAGGGATGATAACGGTGTTAGAGCCGATCACAGGCGCGAGGTGCTTCACGTTATCTTCGAGGTCGTAACTCTTCGTACACAGGAACAGGTAGTCCACTGGCCCTATCTCGGCCGGATTGTCGGTTGCCAGCGTCGGACGGGTAGTGATCCGCCTGTAGGATTTTTTTATCTGCAGTCCGTTCTCTTTGATGGCTTCCAGGTTCTTACCACGTGAGATGAAAAAGATATCCACGTCGTCGTCGTTTTCGTAATAGGCAGCCAGCGAACCACCATAGTATCCGCCCACAGCCCCTATTCCGGAAATAGCAATTTTTACTTTACTCATATCTGTTATATAGGAGTTTTCAAGTTTATATTCTTAATGGTAGCGCAAAGATGAAAAATAAAATCGAATCCTCTTATACGAGTTTGAGTTCTTTTAGAAAGTCGGGAAAACTTTGTTCAAAATTAACACCGAACCGGTAATCAGTCTTTGCCTTATAGGTACGCCGGATACTGTCTGCCGTAAAATTCACCGCGATGGCTGCCGACTCGGTCAGGCTGAAATCGTTCATCAGGGCCGATAGGAGGGCACTGGCGAAGACGTCGCCCGTCCCGTGGTAATAGCCCGGTATCTTTTGGGTGAAAACGTAGTCGATCGTGTCGGTAGTCCGGTCGTAAGTGGCCGCCCCGAGTTGATCCTCCTTGAAGTAAACGCCTGTGAGTACGACCTTTTGGGGCCCCAGCGTGCCCAGCTTGCGGAGCGTGCTCTCGATGTAGGCGTGAGTATAAGGGCCGGGATGGAACGGTTCGTCGAGCAGCAGAGCCGCCTCAGTCAGGTTGGGGACGATGATATCCGCTTTCTCGCAGAGTGACCGCATTCCAGCGGCAAACTCGCGGGTGAAGATGGTATAGAGCTCGCCGTTGTCGCCCATCACCGGGTCGACCAGGATCAGGTTGTCGTCGCGGCGGAACATATCGAAGAATTCCTTTACGATGTCCTGTTGCTCGAACGATCCGAGGAAGCCGGTATAGATGGCGTCGAACTTGAGGTCGAGCGACTTCCAGTGCTTCATGATCGGCCGCATATCGTCGGTGAGGTCGCGGTAGGTGTATCCGCTGATGCCTCCGGTATGGGTCGACAGGATGGCGGTGGGGAGGGCTGCTGCCTCGATACCGGCTGCCGAGAGGATGGGTAAAGCTACTGTGAGTGAACATTTTCCGAAGCCGGAAAGGTCGTGTATGGCTGCGACCCTTTTTTGGTGTGTCTTATTCTTCATTTTCTTACTTTTTATATCAATACAACAAGAGGCGGCCAGGAAATGTTGGGAACCGTTCGGGGTTGTTTTCCTGACTATCAAAAATAGGCAGTTTTTGGCAAAAACGAAACAAAATTGTTATGAAATGAGTAAATTCTTTTCCCGGAGGGCGTTTTTGTCTTTTTTAGAGGATTTCCTTCCGGATGTGCCCTACATTTATAAATATCGTAACCGAAATAGCTGAAGATAGGTGTAAAACAATGGTTTTAGAGGAATATCTTTACATCAAAGTTTTTGAGAGCTTTTTCGAGCCTGCTTGATTAAAATTTACATAGATGATTACAGTTGAAATGACTTTTGCTAAAACTGATATCTTCCCGTTGTGGTCGGGAGGATGCGAAAAGGTACAGAGATCAATGTTTGTTTCCCGTCGGCGGAAACATGGTGCTTCACCGGTATGGGGTTGTGACGACTCAGCAAATGGTAAAAAAGAAGACCAGGAAGCGAGTTACAAACCGGATTATACGGGTGCTTTTATTACGGACTGGGAGATCTCCGGTGAAATGAACACACCGGAAAAGGGCAATAGACCCGGTTCTGATTTTATAGTGGATTGGATAAATTAAAATGTGAGAATAGTTTTTTATGTAATTGGTGAAATCATACTTTTTACTCTATAACGTTAATCCTCATATCTAATAACGTTGTATCCCAAGCCCTTTATGGGGCAAACATCCGCTCTGTTCGTGAGAATAGGGCGGTTTTTTTGTTAATCTTCTATCTTCATAAATCACATTTCAGAGCATAAGTGCTATCTGTCAGTTGATTATGCTGAAGTTCCGATTTTTGCATTGAGTCAGGAACTTCACTTGCCTGTTTTGTTATTCCAGGATGCCTGTTCCGGTTTCCTCGCTTGCCTGTCCTGTTTGGGTAGGCAGCTATTTTTATTGGGTGCCTACCCGATTGGAATGACTGCGGCTGCTATTTTTTGTGGCTGCGGCAGCGAATTAAAATAGCTGCCGCAGTCAGAATGAATAACTGCCGGGGGAATTAGAAAAAGCTGTAAGTATTTTTCCCCTATATGATAGCTGTTCCTTCCCTATGAGGAAGGGGGAGATACTATATAGAGTAAGTGTTGTTACCCTGTAAAGTGATATATCCTCCAAGCCTGATTTAACGGAAGTTCAGTGTATCTTTTTGATAAAAAGATTGTTAACTCGAAAAAGTGATTTATGAAGTGCCCCTTTTTTATTTATAATGATGGAATGGTCTGAGATAAAAAAACAGCATTTACCGTTTTACCGATAAATGCTGTTTTCTTTTGTGACCCGGGAGGGGCTCGAACCCTCGACCCAATGATTAAGAGTCATTTGCTCTACCAACTGAGCTACCAAGTCATTCATGCTATCGTTGTTTCTCGATTGCGGGTGCAAAGATAAGAGTTTAATTTTTCTTCGCAAACTTTTTCCGCGTTTTTTACACAAAATTTTAATCAAATTCAAATATATCAGACGGTGTAGTCCGTTTCAGAGCATGCAGGGAAACATCCTTTCCAACCCGTACCCCTTCTTGAAACAGGCGGAAATCGACTGTCTTATAAGCAAGTTCGGGATGGTTATTGTCACGGCTCAGGTGACACAACCAGATATCTTTTAATTTGGGATCATAATGAGTTGCGAGGAATTCGGCAGCTTCACGGTTGCTCAAATGTCCGGTCGGGCTGGCTACGCGTTCCTTCAGAAAAGCAGGATACGTGCCGAATTGCAACATCTCCTCGTCATAATTGGCTTCTATGATCAGGTGGTTCGCCATGCCCATGTATTTACTTACCGTTTCGGTAATATGGCCGACATCCGTTGCCAACGTAAACTTATGATCTCCATATTCGATATAATAACCCACATTATCGGTACTATCATGCGGGACTTCGAAAGCAGTAATGCAGAAATCGCGGATCATAAAAGGCACTTCCTTTTCTATCACCTTACGCGAACTGACAAGCGTTTCCTCCACGTAGCGACTCTTGCTGATTCCTCGGTGGACGGCCTCTGTCGTATAAACAGGAATACAATGTTTCTCTCCCAGACAACCTACAGTCTTGATATGATCGGCATGATCGTGCGTGATCAGGACTGCAACAATTTTGGAGAAATCGATCGCTTTATCTTTCAACACCTTCTTTATGGTACGAATACCGATACCTGCATCAATCAACACGCCGAATTCGGGCGTTCCCAGATAATAGCAGTTTCCACTGCTTCCACTTGCTAAACTCAGAAATGATAGTTTCATTTTAATTTCCAATTCAGTCCTTAAGAGGAATTACGGGCGAAATGAGTCGGGGATCGTCACCTCCCCGATCAGCGAACAGTTCATGTGGTCCTTCACCTCTTCCGGCGTCAAGCCGTGGCCGAAAAGGAACATGAGCTTGGTAACAGCACTTTCGGTCGTACTGTCGAAACCGCTTATCACTCCCGCTTCCAACAATTTATGACCAGTCTCATACCGATGCATTTCTACACTTCCGGCACTACACTGGGTTACATTTACAATCACAATTCCCCGGCTCACCGCTTCTTTCAACATCGTCAGGAACCAATCGTAGCACGGTGCATTACCGCTTCCGAACGTTTCCATCACGACTCCCTTCAGTCCCGGTATGTTCAGGATGCTTTCCACCACCTGGGGAGAAATCCCCGGAAAAAGTTTCAGCACCGCAATATTCCGGTCCAAGAGATAATGCGGCTTCAACGGCTTTCTCGAAACAGGATGGTAAACCTGCCCGGTGTCATACTTTATATAGATACCGGCATGTGCCAGCGGCGGATAATTGTATGAACGGAAAGCATTGAAGTTGTCCGCATTGATCTTACTCGTACGGTTACCCCTCAACAAGTCATTTTCGAAAAAGATACAGACCTCCGGCACAACCGGGACACCGTTTTCCTTGGCTGCGGCGATCTCGATGGCGGTGATCAGGTTTTCTTTCCCGTCGGTCCGCAACATACCGATCGGCAATTGCGAACCGGTAAAGATGACCGGTTTACTTAAGTTTTCCAGCATAAAACTCAAAGCAGATGCCGTGAAAGACATCGTGTCCGTACCATGAAGCACGACAAAGCCGTCGTACAACTGGTAATTGTCTGCAATAATCTTTACGATCTTCATCCATGACTCCGGCCCCATCTCCGATGAATCCATAGCCGGATCGAACTGAATGGTCGAAACCGCATACCCCAACTTCTTCAGTTCCGGCATATTATCCTTCAAATGTTGGAAATTGAACGATTCCAACACGCCGGTTTCGGGGTTTTCGATCATACCGATCGTTCCGCCGGTATAGATGAGCAGGATCGAGGCTTTCTCACTTTGAATGTTTATACTTGCTGTCATATCGCAAAGTTAATAATTTTATTCTTCTCCTTTTAATACAGGGACGCTTATATGATATTTTACTGCCACTATCCGTGAAACGAATATTCCGGTAGCAGCAATAAGCTGCGTCAGTGAGGGCCCGATACCCATCTGTAAGCAAGCGTAATAAATAATGCCTCCGAACACGCATGCCAGCGCATAAATATCTTTTCGGAAAATCAGCGGAACCTCGTTAATCAGGATATCGCGGATCATACCGCCGAAAGCCCCCGTAATCGTCCCCATCACAATGGCCACCCACATCGGGAATCCGAATGTCAGCGCCTTCTCGATACCGACCACGCCGAACAGTCCCAGCCCTATCGCATCGAAAATAAAGAAAGTATTGTTCAAGCTAATCACATATTTCCTGAATATGATAACGAAGAGCAACGCCAGAGCCGATATGATGAGATAAGAGGCTTGTTCCATCCAAAAAGGGGTGGCATTGAGCAGGATATCGCGGATCGTACCGCCTCCTACCGCCGTAACCACACCGACAACATAGGCCCCGAACCAGTCAAATTGTTTGGCAGAAGCCAAACGGATGCCGCTAATCGCAAAAGCGAATGTCCCGGTGTAATCGCAAAACGTAATAAAGTCTATCATTTTGATTTTTTCTGCAAAAATAAGTATTTCCTCGCAATGTTGCGGTTTTCTATAAAGATGACCTGATAATTATTTAAACCAAACGAACATCCGGTTGTTAATTATATATAAGTTTGCATTCAAAAAGGTGCTGATGACTATCTAATTAAGGGAAAAATGAAGAAATTTATACTAACCGGACTCATTTGTCTGTTTTCGTTCCCCTGGATACGGGGACAAGAATATATACCTCAAATTACACATCGTCATTATACAAGTGACTCAACCCTACTCCAACCCCGCCGCCCTTGGAAAGCGGCACTCGAAACATTCGGACTCAATATGCTCGTCTGGAGCTTCGACCGATATATCGTAAAAGAGGATTGGGCTTATATCAACGGGCATACGATCAAAAGCAATTTCAAAAAAGGCCCGGTATGGGACACCGACCAGTTCACAACAAACCTTTTCTCCCACCCTTATCACGGTTCACTCTATTTCAACGCAGCTCGCAGCAACGGTATGAACTTCTGGCAATCCGCCCCGTTTGCAGCCGGCGGCAGTCTGATGTGGGAGTTCTTTATGGAGAATGAACCGCCTTCGATCAACGACATGCTGGCGACAACGTTCGGAGGAATCGAATTGGGTGAAATCACCTATCGGCTGTCCGACCTGTTCATAGACAACCGTTCGTCGGGAGCCGAACGTGTGGGGCGCGAGGTGTTGGCAGGCGTCTTGTCACCGGTCCGCGCTCTCAACCGTATCATTTCGGGGGAAGCCTGGCGACACAGTTCTTCAAAAGGACGAACCTACTCTTCCGTTCCCGTCAATTTTATCGTCACGATGGGACCTCGTTTCCTCGCAGAACAAGAAGGTTCGAAACGGGGAACGACCAGTCTGAACATTAATTTCCGCATCGACTACGGGAATCCTTTCAACGATGATTTTTATTCTCCCTATGAATGGTTCCGCTTCAACTTCGGAATGGATTTGTTCTCTGCCCAGCCGGTGGTCAGCCAGGTCAATGCCATCGGAGCCTTATGGGGAAAAACTGTTTGGACGAAAGGGCCGCGTTCCCTTTCCGCCGGATTATTCCAACATTTCGACTTCTATAACTCGGAGCTCCGCGACGGAAGCGACCTGACCGTTCCTCCTTACCGCATCGCAGCACCGGCAGCAACAGGAGGAGGCCTTATCTATTACAAGCAGGCCACATCGGGAGACAAGACGGATATTTACGCCGAACTGTATGCAAACGGCGTCGCTTTGGGAGCCAGCCTTTCGGATTATATGCAGCTTGGCGAACGGGATTATAACTTAGGAAGCGGCTACAGCACCAAGGCCGGTGCAGGCATCATCTACAACAGACGATTGGCTTTCCTGCTCAACATGGAAAACTATCATATCTTTACCTGGAAAGGATATGATCCAGAGATCGACTGGTCACAGGCAGATCCCGGAACCCTGAACATTCAAGGCGATGCAGGAAACGCGCGCCTGACCATCTTCTCGATGAAACTGGCTTATTTATTAATGGACAAGTGGAACATCACCCTGACAAACCGCTATTTCTCACGACGGACGAACTACCGGTATTACCCCCGGGTAGATTATTCCACTTACGACCTGATGCTCGGGCTAGGGATACGGATTTAATTCTTACGCTCCAACTCGTTCAGATGTTCCATTTTCTTGCGTTGCAGAAACTCGTAGATACCTTCGAGATGTTCCGTCACTTTCTTGTTTCCGAATTCATAAACTTTGGTCACAAGACCGTCCAGGAAGTCTCGGTCATGCGAAACGACGATCAGCGTCCCGTCAAAGTCCATCAAGGCTTGTTTCAGGATATCTTTCGTCTTCATATCCAGATGGTTCGTCGGCTCGTCAAGAATCAGCAGATTGACGGGTTCCAGCAATAGTTTAATCATTGCCAAGCGGGTACGTTCGCCACCGGAGAGCACCTTTACCTTTTTTGCAGAATTCTCGCCCCCGAACATGAAAGCCCCCAACAAATCCTTTATTTTGTTGCGGATATCCCCTTTTGCGACATCGTCTATCGTTTGGAACACTGTCAGGTTTTCATCCAAAAGGGAAGCCTGGTTCTGCGCAAAATAGCCGATCATCACGTTATGCCCGATCGTCAACGTGCCGTCATGCTCGAGTTCTTTCATGATACATTTTACCAGCGTAGATTTACCTTCGCCATTCTTTCCGACAAAAGCGATCTTGTCACCCCGCTCGATCGTCAGATTGGCATTACGGAAAACAGTATGGTCTCCATACGATTTAGACACATTCTCGATCGTCACCGGATAAGAACCCGAACGGGGCGAAGGCGGGAACTTCAGGCGCAGAGCGGAAGTGTCTTCTTCATCGACTTCCAGTATTTCCAGCTTTTCAAGCATCTTCACGCGGCTCTGCACTTGCAAAGTTTTGGAATAAGTGCCTTTGAAACGCTCGATAAAGTCCTTCGTTTCAGCAATAAACTTCTGTTGCTCGTCGTATGCCTTCTGTTGCTGCTCGCGGCGTTCCTTGCGCAGCTGCAGATATTGGCTGTAATTGACTTTATAGTCATAGATACGCCCCATCGTAACTTCGATCGTGCGAGTCGTGATATGATCCACAAAAGCCCGATCGTGACTGATCACTACGACCGCTTGCCCGTTATCGATCAGAAAATCTTCCAACCACTGGATGGACTCGATATCGAGGTGGTTGGTCGGCTCGTCCAGCAAAAGCACATCCGGTTTCTTCAGCAACAGTTTTGCCAATTCGATACGCATACGCCAACCACCGCTGAACTCGCTTGTCTGACGGTTAAAGTCTTCACGGGTGAAACCAAGCCCTAACAGAGTCTTCTCTATATCGGCGTCATAATTAATTTCCTCTATGGAATAGAATTTCTCGCTCAATGTCGATACGCGTTCGATCAGTTCCATATAGCTATCCGATTCATAATCGGTGCGTGTCTCCAATTCTTTGTTGAGAGCAGCGATCTCCGCTTCCATCTCGTGCAGATGAACGAAAGCCTGAGCAGTCTCTTCAAACACCGTACGGCCATCTTCCGTCATCAAATGCTGCGGAAGATATGCGATAACGGTATCTTTCGGAGCAGATACTTTCCCACGAGTCGGTTCACGCACACCCGCCAATATCTTCAGCAAGGTAGATTTACCCGCCCCGTTCTTTCCCATCAAGGCAATCCGGTCCTTCTCGTTAATGACAAAAGATATATCCGAAAATAATGCGCTACCGCCAAACTCTACTGTTAGTCCGTCTACTGAAATCATATAATATATAAATGTATTGCTTTTATAAAACGAGCGGCAAAGGTAAGAAATAAATAGGTACGATAATAATTGAATTAGAAGCGGTAGCAGTTTCGTTTTAAACGAATACCTTTTTTAAAAGAATAACAACAAATCCTTTTACCCAAAAACGTCAGTCCAAATCTTTCTCATGCAACCAAGCGGAAAGCAAATCTGCCACTTCAATATTATTCAAATCCGAGAAAGGGAAATGTGTGTTACCGTGCAATCCGGCTTCCGGCAGATGGACAACCGTGACATTTCCCCCCAGTTCGTTCAACATTTGTGCCCATTTGCGCATCAGATATAAACGCCGCGTCCACTCGTATAACTCTGGTTGTTCGTCCGTTTCCGGCAGATTGTCTCCGTAATATACGACAATCGGTATTTTAGTGTACTCCATAAAATCAGACATAGGGACTTCAACCCCTTCCGTTTTCCTGGATAGTGTCAGAATCTTTCCCTCCTCCGGAACTTGTCCTTCGGGAAAAGGGACTCCCCCACCCGGTTCATAGGATACGATTCCCTTGATATTCTTTGTCTTCAACAACGTTCTCCATCCGACAGGACCACCTTGAGAATGCGTGACGAAAACTGCTGGCCCTATCTTGTCGAACAAAGCTGCGTATGCATCAGAATAGACTTCAAAATCAACAGACCCGACAGTCGGTGTCATCTGCCGGAAATACTGATCGAGAGCATCTTTGTCACGACTGAACTGCACCCCGTCGAAAAAATCAGGCCAAATACCGAGACGAAAACGGTTGAACCAGATCTCTTCATCAAAAACGGGCGACAAAGTAACTGTCTCCGTTCCCCTCCCGGCATTCCCCCGACGAGGCTGATCGACAAGATACGTGGAGAATCCCCGACGCAAAAAGATATTCTGGAATCCCTCGCGCCCGTCAGGTGTCGTCTCCCACGTTTTGGAGAATTGTCCTACTCCGTGAGCAAAAACGAGTGGATATTTTTGTGCATCAACCGGCTTCTGATAAAACACGTATGCATGGTCGCCATGATAAGTACGTCCCAATGAATCGGTCAGTACCGTACCGCCAACGGCAAAACTGCCCTGTTCGACAATCTTCAATACTGAACTACGGGAACATGCAGCCAACAAAAGCAACACACTCAAACCTAATGCAATCAGATTTTTCATTCCTATACTTGTAATTATTTCTGAACTTTAGATTCCTGCAAAGCATCATAACGACTGCCGATAACCGGAATGGCAGCAACAGCCTCCTCCAATTCTCTCATTTCGCTCTCCGTGAAACGAATTTCTGCCGCCCGCAGATTTTCTTCCAAATGGGAAAGTTTTGTCGTTCCGGGAATCGGTACGATAAACGGCTTCTTATTCATCAGCCATGCCAAGGCAACTTGAGCCGGAGTGATTCCTCTCGTTCTACCAAACACGTTAAGTACTTCCACGATACGCATATTGGCACGAATAGCATCGGGTTGAAAACGCGGTAAAGTCTGACGATTGTCATTCGCCGCTTCGAATCGCGTATATTCATTGATCATGCCACCCAAGAATCCCCGGTTGAGAGGACTGTACGGAACAAAGCCGATACCCAGCTCCTCACAGACCGGCAATACATTCTCTTCTACATTGCGGTGCATAAAATGGTATTCACTTTGTATGGCCGTAACAGGGCAGACCGCATGCGCACGGCGAATTGTTTCGGCATTCACTTCGCAAAGTCCGAAATGCAATACCTTTCCTTCCCGAATCAGTTCTTTGACAGTATCAGCAACTACTTCGACAGATGTATTCGGGTCAATACGGTGCTGATAAAAGATACCAAGCGTTTCGACACCAAGATTGCGTAAAGAATTTTCACAAACCCGGCGGATATTGGCCGGAGTACTATCCTCCTCCGTCTTGATCTGCACGCCATTTACAAATTTATGCCCGAATTTAGAGGAAACGAACACACGCCCCTCATAACCTTTCAAAGCCTCCCCCACTAGTTTCTCGTTCTTATGATAGCCATAGCTTTCAGCAGTATCGAAAAGTGTTACGCCACGTTCTATCGCTTCACGTATCAAGGCAATCGCCTGCTCTTTACCTGGATGCTGACTGCGATGATGGTTCAATCCCATGCAACCGAATCCCATCGCCGAAACGTTCATGGCAGCAGTGCCACTACCCAGTGTCCGCCGATTATGAACAGCAGCCATACCTGCAAGACCAGTATACGGTCTCCCGGATATATTCATTACTGCCGGTTCCGAGCCTACCGCCTTCCCGGTTGTCGAAGCCACACAAAATGTAGAACCAGCCAATACCGCCTGCCTCAAAAAACGACGACGGTTCATACCATGTTCATTGTTCCATTCTTTTTCCATTTCCTGTTGCATTTTTTACATATTCTGTTTTCTGTTGCAAAAATAGAAAGGAACATTCACACGGTCCGTACCAAAACTACGGATAGAAATACCAATTTCATCGATCGGTTAATAAACCTATCGTTTCAGCATCCTATTTCTGTCAAAAAAAGTAACTTTGTATCCACAAGGAGAATAGCTTATGAGTGAAATAATGAAAATTGACACAGTTCGGCAATACAATGACTATTTCGGAGTAGAGACTTTACATCCCTCAGTCAGCGTCATCGAAGGATGTAAGGCAAAGCCATTACGGTATTGCCGGAAGTTATACAACCTATATGCCATCTTATTGAAAGATACAGATTGCGGACAGCTGAAATATGGGCAAAGCTGTTACGACTACCGGCAAGGCACAATGCTTTTTCTGGCACCCGGACAAATAATGGGGTCTGAAGACGACGGAAGGCTACATCAACCAGAAGGCTGGGTATTGGCTTTCCATCCTGAATTTTTGCAAAAGACACCATTAGCTCGTCTGATAAAAGAATATTCTTATTTTTCCTATAATGCAAACGAAGCATTGCATCTTTCGGAACAAGAACGCAAAATCGTCCTCGAATGTATGGAAAAGATACGGACAGAATTACAACACCCCATCGACAAACACAGCAAATCACTGATAACGGATAATATCAAACTGCTCCTCGATTACTGTATTCGTTTTTATGACCGACAATTCATTACACGCGAAAATGTAAATCATGATATCCTGACGCGTTTCGAAAGTCTTTTGGATGATTATTTCGCCTCGAATGCACCAGCAGAAAGCGGTATGCCATCGGTACAATATTGCGCCGACAAACTTTGTCTGTCGGCCAATTACCTGGGAGACTTGTTAAGAAAAGAAACCGGGATATCAGCCTTAAAACATATTCAACAGAAAACATTGGATATAGCCAGGGAACGAATGTCCGATACTTCGAAATCCATCGGTGAGATATCTTATGAACTGGGATTTCCTTATCCCCAGCATTTCAGCCGTTGGTTCAAGAGAATGACAGGATATACTCCCAACGGGTACAGGATGGCAAACTAACTGACTGAACCTTGCCATCCCACCCAGTCAAAAAGAGAGATTTATTTCACGACTTCCGGACGTATCAAACCACCACCGATCGAAACACGATCCTTCCCAGTCAGAGACATATCAATAATATAAGAGTTTCGCTGGTTCACTTCCGTCTGACTTTTATGGGCATGGAAAATATAGCGGTATCTGCCCGCCTTGTCCAAAAAGGGTGCACCATGACCGGTTCCGACAAGTTCTTCCACTTTATGCAAAAGCGGATTTTTCTCGCTTTTCCTCCATGGACCGAAAGGAGAATCCGAGGTTGCATAACCTACGGCATAATCCTGACTTCTGAAGTCATTTGCGGAGTAGAACATATAATAAAGCCCGCCCTGCTTGACAATAGAAGGCCCTTCAACCACCTTTCCGAACACCAGCTCCCACGGTTCGGTAGCTTCAACACATTGCGTCAATGTTTCTTCTTTGATCTCTTTCAGATTATCTTTCAGCTCCGCACACCAAATCACATTACCGTTTGTAAAGCGAACAAAATAAAGATAGGCTTTCCCGTCCTCATCGAAAAAGACGGATGTATCGATTCCTTTTTCTTCTCGAATCGGCTTCTTTTCATCTTGCACAAATGGGCCCAAAGGAGAATCGGACGTGGCAACACAGACATGTTCCTCTACCGAATAGAACATATAAAACTTCTTATCCTCCTCCACATAGTAGACCTCCGGCGCCCAAAACCATTTATCCCCGTAAGAATCTTCTTTACTCAGTGCCAGGCGCGGAGAACGCTCCCACGATTTCATGTCTTTAGAACTGTACACCTCGAAACCGTCCGCACGGGATGTTCCATAGGCATAATAGGTATCATTGTAAAACAGGATATAAGGATCGGCAATCGGCAACACATCCGAAACCAGTTCTTTCCCTAAAGCAGTCATATTTACCGAAACAACACACAACAGCATCAATAGCATTTTCTTCAACGTATCCGTCTTCATAAATGTATCCGTTTATTATTTGATAATTGAGAATTTCACACGCCGACAAAGATAATCAATTATTTTCTTCTACAATATATTTGTTTTGTTTATGAAAATTCCTATCTTTGCACCCGCTAATACAAACAGCTTAAATTAATTATTCAAACATGGCAACAAAAATTAGATTGCAAAGACACGGTCGCAAAAGCTACGCTTTTTATCAGATCGTAGTCGCAGACAGCAGGGCTCCACGTGATGGAAAGTTTATTGAAAGGATAGGTTCTTATAATCCGAACACTAATCCTGCTACAGTAGATTTGAACTTCGAAAGAGCTTTGTATTGGTTACAGGTAGGTGCACAACCTACAGATACCACTCGTAACATTCTTTCCCGCGAAGGTGTTTGCTTGAAAAAACACTTATTGGAAGGTGTTAAGAAGGGTGCATTCGACGAAGCTACTGCTGAAACTAAGTTTCAGGCTTGGTTGAAAAACAAACAGGCTTCTGTTCAAGCAGTAAAGGACAAAGATAGCGAAGCTGCAAAAGCTGCCGCCATTGCTCGTCTGGAAGCTGAAAAAGAAGCAAATAAGGCAAAAGCTGAAATCGTAGCTAAAAAGAAAGCAGAATTGGCAGCCGCTGAAGCTGCTAAGCAAGCTGAAGAAGCAGCTGCTGCCGCTCCAGCAGAAGAAGCTCCTGCAGCAGAAAGCGCTGAATAATTCGAGCTTTGCCAAAATAAAAAAGAGGATATCTTTGCAGATATCCTCTTTTTTTTATCCCTTTCTCTCCTCGCGAACATTCGCAGAAGTTAAAAACGCCCGATCCTACACGAGAATCGGGCGTTCCAAATCACAACATTTCCAACAGAAATATATCAAAACCTTATTTTTTCAGCAAGAAATTATCTATCTGCTCTACAAACTGTTCTTTTGATAAAGCTCCCTGGGCTATCTGTGGTTTACCCGTCTTGGGGATGAACAGCAACGTCGGGATACTCTGTATACCAAATGCCGAAGCCAGCTCTTTTTCATTATCTACATTTATCTTATAAATAACGATATCGTCCTTATACTGTGCAGCCAGTTCTTTCAGGATCGGAGATACTTTCTTGCAAGGACCGCACCAATCTGCATAAAAATCAATAATAGCAGGTTTGTTTCCTTCGTACACCCATTGAGTCTGATTCTTTTCGTAATTATATACTTTCGACAGGAAGTCCGCTTTATTCAAAACAATCACTTCCCCCTGCGCTGATGACACCTTTTCCGTTTCATTTTTTTCTGGTTTTGCAGACATGGAGCAACTGACCAAAATCAGCGCGGCCACAACCATCAATAAACTTTTCAAACTTCTCATATAAAACTTATTACTATTTAATTATTATCACTTACAAAAGTAACAATAAAAAGACACAAACGTTTATTCTCAGTGGTTAAAAGAAAATGAATAGAGTGAAAAGAAAAAATATCCATCACCAAATTTGATTATTCGAAAATAATCACTACTTTTGCACTGCAATTAAAAAATACTTGCATACATATTGGAGAGATGGCAGAGTGGTCGATTGCGGCGGTCTTGAAAACCGTTGAACTGAGAGGTTCCGGGGGTTCGAATCCCTCTCTCTCCGCGATAAACGCTGAAAATCAGCAAATTACAAAACAAACACCCAGTTTTACACCCAAGAATGTAAAATTGGGTGTTTTTGTGTTTTTTAAGATGAAACGCATCTTTGCTCAGAAAAAGTGCCTGAATAAAACAAAGCCAACGAAAAGAACAATCAAGTCATGCTCTTTTCGTTGGCTTTTATATCAGTTTAATTGCCTAACCGCAGCAATGTATCAATCCAATATGTGTTTCGGAATGGATACAGCACTTAAAACTCCTCTAATTCGATAGTCTGTATCGGGTACAGTCATTATCATTGTCATATCTATGGGAGCAGGTGATTTGGTCAAAGCATTGCTTATAAGTTCCTCCCAATCCACATCTAAATAGGCTTGAATGATTTGTAACACGTATGAAGAACTGGCATCTTCGCCATACATTTTTATCTGGAAATCATAGAACTCCGACGTAGTGGTTGCGGCATCGGCAGGATTGTGCTTGTATAAGCGTAGGTTGGGAATTGCGTAGTTGGTGGGTGCCGCACCTGTACCGGAATCCAGCGTGATAAAAAACTCGTAACCGTTGTCTTTTAGTATAGGCTTGTTGTCTATGTTATTTTGGTCGAACAGATAGTAGTCATGCGCTCCATTGTTCACTAAAAAGAGTGTGGTGCCTGCCGGTAATACCGGGTGGTTACTGTCATTGATCACGTATGCAAGATAGCAATCTGTAACTTTCACTTCAACGGTTTCCACATCCTTGGTAATATTGTCGGTAATGGTCAGTGTTGTACTTCCCTTCTGCATACCATATAAATTGATGTGTCCTTTTCTGTCATCCTCCTTATCGTTGTATTTTGAGTAAATGGCATTCAATATATTTTCATCCTCTATTGCCAAACTAATATCGCCACTACCGTTTATGATAGGAATAGAAGTAGCATTGCGCTCCAATCGTACTTCATAGTATCTTTTCTCAAGACTGAACGGAGCAAAAGTTTCATTTTCATTATTATCATCGCTGCAAGCCATAGCAAGCAGACACATGATAAAAAGAATCGGGTTGATAAGTTTATTCATCATGGCTATGTGTTATTGTTTCTTTATCGTAAATTCCAGCTTCTGAAGTCCCTTCTTATAGACATTGGCAAGGATGAGGGCGTAACGGAGTTCTTCGCCCGGCTTCATGGATTGGGTGATATGGGCAAACTCACTTTCAGGAATGACCTCCTTGAACATCGGACCGGATGATTCGTTGCGCACCAGCCGTATTTCATCCGTAAGCGGTGACAATACAAATGAATAGATTGCCATATAGGGTATTTTATTGAATTTTAGCCAATTCGGATCTGCCTTGTCAAGAATAGACTCTAACCAAATGCGGGCATTATCATAAGACGGAAGGCTGTGGCCGTCGGCATAGGAGATTTCTCCATTCTCATTGACAATGATTTCCTTTTCTATGGCATACTTGTTAAAGGGGCACATATCATAGTACTCAATGTCTTCCTCCGAATTGATTTCTTTATCGACAGGTATCTCCGGCTCTGTGACAATACGGTCTTGAAGGATTCTCAACAGCGAATAGGTACGGTCTGGAGCATCCATGGGAGGATTGGCGAGAATGGTCCGCTCCACCGAAAGGTAATATTCATGTCCTCTTTCGTATGTAAACCATTTAATACTATTAAAGCCAAGTGGCTCCCATACTCCGGGATTGTCTTCAGACATAACAAGCATACACTCTACAGGGGTATCACTGCCCCATGGTATGTACGTACCTGTTTCGGCAGAAACGGACATCTTGATTTCATTGACAACATCTTTTGGCTCATCATCGCTGCAACCCACAGCAAGGAAGGCAGTGATTAAAAGAAACGGAATAATAAGCTTATTCATATTCGTATAATTCCCTATCGGCTCTATTGGGCAATTAAATTTATATTGAAAAAACGTGAGCCAACTATGCCACGTCTAAGTGAAGGTCGTAGGAAACCTCTGATACAGATGTAACAATAGCAGCCCACGCTATATGCGTGAGAACCACTATGCTATCTCTTGTATCAGTTTGAAAATTTCCTACGTTTTCACCTACAAGATAAACATAACGCTTCTTCTTTTTCTTATGTCATGGAGAGGGTTAGCCCAATCCGAATACAAAATTAGTTATTTTATTGATGTTTTGCGATATAGAGAACAGAATTTATAACCTAAATCCTCTATTTTTTCTTGGCTCTTCTGTTTTTCGCAATCTTTCCTGTAACTTCTCCCATTGTTCCCTGAACCATTCGCCTATCGGCTGTCTGTTTATGGTCAGTATCAGTTTGCTATCATCGGTTGGATTCTTTTCCACCTTGAAAATATCATTCTTGATATCAAATTTACGTCTGTGTTCTTCGGAATAAATTCTACCATTGCATCTGATAGCCTCTTTCTTTGTAAGAAGGCTCTCTATCATTTCTTTGGTGAAGCCGATGGCAGCGCACAATTTTTCCATTCTCAGCATCTCTTTAAGCATCGGGAACCATTTGTGTGCCTTTTCAATCAGGGTGTTCAGTCGGGATATTTCCCTTTCTTTGGCTTCAAGCTCTTGATTGTGTACTACTTGAAGATTGCGTATTTGTTTGCCGTGCTGTTCCTGCATTTGTTGCATCTTGATTTTTAATTCATCAATGCCTTTGTTACGCTTGGCAACTTCCTGACGCAATTTTTCGTTGGCCTGTCCCAGCTCTTTCAGTTTTCCGCTGCCGAAAAGAGAACCGACACCGCTTGCTATGGCTGTGGCAGCATCGGTGGCTACGCTTTTGAGTTTGTCGGTGCGTATCTCCGATTTTACCTGTTTGAGTTTCTGTTCGGCAAGTTCCACCTGTTGTTCCTTATGCTGCTTTGTAGCATCTATGCGTTGCAGTTCGGCTTTCTGCTTTTTAATGATGAAGTCATTGCGTTCCAAATGCTCCTTGCCTGTAACGGCCTTTGACTGCCCACGTTCCATTATTAGAATGTCGGATGCCAAGCTCTGCATTTCGGTCATATCTTCATCATTAAGTTTTCGGCTTTTTCCGGTTTCGTGGTTCATCCAGTCGAAAACGATATGGGCATGATAATTCGGTTTGAACCATCTTTCGCCTATTTGGAAACTCTCCCTATCTTCGGCTTCGGGGTGTCCGCTCAACCAATGCCCCTCGTCCTTGTGCAGGAAGATTTGAAGCGGTGTGATGCCCCAACGCCTTTGGCACTCCTCGCCGAATTTGCGCACGTCAGCCAGTGTGGTGTCCGGTCTGATGAGTAACACTCCCTCACGGATGGGGGAACATCCCGCCACCTTGATAGTCTTTCCATTCTTTCCCTTGCGTTCCCTTTCTTTTTCCTGCATGGCACGACCTGTCTTTTCCTTGACCATGCACTTGATGTTATCATAGTGCGTCCGCAAGTCGGGAGTGCCGAAGCCGGGATTTATCCACTGTTCGTTGTCGGCAGAGAGTTCAGAAACGATATAGATTTTGGACTCACCGATGTTTTGCATATACTCGGCAGCCCTTCGGTTGTGTGCCTCGCTCGATGCGATGTTGCAAGGCTTGATGTGTATGCTTGATTTTGTTGCCATAACTTCTTTCTTTGTTTGCAATTGATTATTTTACTCGCTTTCGCAAAGGGGTTCTTAGGGGGGGAGCCCATAAGCGGAGATTGCAAAGAGAGGGTCACTCTTTGCTCGGGGTTCTCAGGGG
>OGJY01001711.1_pt1 | contig 24573 bp, 12 predicted proteins | sample 1572231 | NCBI WGS metagenome assembly OGJY01 (sample SAMEA2582121, study PRJEB24529) | metagenome | biome: Human gut stool | place: China | collected 2011
AAATGCGGATAGTCCATTGGCCCGGGAGTCTGATATTTGTTTATGCACCGGGCATTCTGACTTTCTGATGAACTTGAATTGCATATTAAACGTGAAATAGCAGGTGTGCAGAATGTGCTTTTGCCTGCTACTACACCTGATGGTAGAAAGGGTATTACTATTATTAGTGAAGCAGGATACGAATATGCAGAAGGTTTAAATTCACAGCGATGACACTAATTTCAAAGTTTATAGCTTCATATTTTTCCAATACGGCAACAATACAGGAAACGCGTTGTATGGAAAATGAATATGAAATGGTTGCTTATTATCTAATAGAACAACCAAACCAACATCTGCCATCTGTCATAGAATTAAAAGATATCCCTGCAAGAGATACTGTGGAAATATCTTTATTTGATTCTACTAACACTGATGCAAGCGTATATGCTGTTTATGTTTCTAATAACGTGGATTCTACATGGAGCGAATTTGTGCAAAGTTATACTGAGATGATCTTGCACCGAAGATGTTGGAAGCCAGGCGTGAACGCTGGAAGCCCAGCACCTTCTTGTTAGGATTATTGGTGAGGTCAGGATTATCCACAACCTCGCAGTTGCCCGCCAGTTCTCCTGTGCGGAATGGGGAATGCTCCCATCTGTCGTAAACTCCCACGGATTTGTAATCCTGGGTGTCGAACTTAATTTCTTGTCCCATTGCAGCCAATGGTAACAAACACAATGCTATGAGTAATTTCTTCATGTTCGTAGTGTAGAGTCAAAGTTTAAAATACTTTAATGGAATGTAACAATGGGCAAGCCTTGCTGTCGTCGATGACAACCTTCAGGCCTTTCACCTGATAGCCTTTGCCGTAACTGTCTGATGTGCTGCCGTTCAACGGGATGATGCGCTTGTATCCGATGGTTGTGGTGGTGCACTTCTCAGCGATTGGTTTCCATGTCTTTCCGTCTTCAGAGATTTCGATATGGAACTTTCTTACTCGCTGACCCTTGCGGATGTACTCCATCATATCCACATAGCGAACGGTCTGTGGCTTGTCCCAGTTGAAGGTGATGGTAGCCTGCTTCACGCCGTCATCAGTAGCCCAATAGGTATTCTTGTTGTTATCTGTCAGGTTCTTGGCTGCATAGTTGCGGTTGGCACCAGCTTTTCGGGTGTTGCTTACAGTAACCTTTGCCTTCTGTGCCAGGTCCTTGCCCAGACGGGTACGAATCATATTGCCCATATCCTTGAGGACGCGAACGTCAATCTCTGGCAACAGACCACTCTTGTCTGGAGGGCAGTTGAGAATCAAGGTAGCATTTCTACCTACAGTCTCCAGATACATCTGGAAGAGGCGCTCTACAGAGAGAGGCTTCTCGCCCTCGTGCCAGAACCATCCCTTGTCGGTGAACTTGGCATCGCTCTCTCCTGGGTCCCACTGCCAGCCATCCTCGGTACCATACATACCGTTGCTTTCTGGTGCATAGCCTCTTTCGTCGGTGAGCCAGTTGGTTTCGCCAGCCCATCCTGCCTCGTTGCCGATCCATCTTGCCTCAGCTCCCACACCCCAGAGGATGATGTCTGGACAAACCTTGTGGATAGAGTCTCTAAGGTTAGGAATATCATAATAGGTAGAACGGTCTACGTTCACGGTGGTGTTGCGTCCGCCGTAGTATCCGTCACCACCGTTGGCACCGTCAAACCACATTTCAAACTGGTCTTTGCCATACTGTGCCAACTCCGCGCACTGGCGCAGGAAAACATCGTTTACATATTTCTCAGTACCGTAGTATTGGCTGTTTCTATCCCATGGAGAAACATAGAAGCCGTACTTCATACCCAGACTGCGGGCTGCCTTGGCAAAGTCGCGAGGAATGTTGGTAGTCTTGCCGTTCTCGTTGCCTGAATTCACGATAGAATGATCGGTTGTAGATGTAGGCCAGAGGCAGAAACCATCGTGGTGCTTTACTACGGCAATACCGCCCTTCATACCAGCAGCCTTTACAGCCTTGAGCCATTGAGCCGGGTTTGGCTTCTTGGTAGGTGCAAAAAGGGTTACGTCTTCACTTCCGAGTCCCCATTCTCTGTTGGTATAGGTATTCATACCATAATGGAAGAAGGCATAGAATTCTGTCTCCTGCCATTTCATCTGGCGATCACTTGGAACCGGGAACACAGCTGTAGGCTCGTTGTCAGGATTAGGCAACGACTGCTGCTTCACTTGGAAAACACTCTGGGAGTGGCCAGCCATGGCGGTCATGACGAAGGACACCCCTATAAAAACTTTTTTGATGTTCATGGTTGTTGTATTTAAATCGATACACTTTAATCTTACCATAATAATAGATGTATATAATAGTTATTGATGCGATTGGTGATTGTTACTAATGATTCATCTGCAAAGATAGGAGTTTTATAAATAGTAACAAAACTTTTCTGGTTAATTAAATATAAACGCCCGCAATTTTGCTTTGCGGGCGTTTGTATAGGGTTAGTCCTGTGTAGGATAAATCAAATTTTCTTCGGTGATGCAGTTGAGTACCTCTTCCAAATATTTTTTCGATTCATACTTTGCCATAGGCAGGTCGTGGAGCAGATAGTTACCGCAATCCTTGGCTGCCTGTCCTGGAATTTCGCCTTCGAAGTCGGCGATGAACTGGAAGGTGCGCTTCATCAGTTCTACGATGTCCTTGCTCTCCAGGTCGCCCTTGATGAGGAGGTAGTTGCCGGTGAGGCATCCCATTGGTCCCCAATACAGTTACGCAATCTACCTGTTACAAATCTTTCGGCAGTATTAGCCGGACTGGTACCTGGTTATTTTGCCCGACAAGTGCAAGGTGGTGGATTAGTGAATGAACAGAATTCATTCTGGATAAGAGGACAAAGAAGTAATTCGCCCGATGTATTAGTACTGGTTGATGGACAGGAACGGGATTTTGCTGTTTTGTCATCACACGAAGTAGAATCAATTACCGTATTGAAAGATGCTGCAGCAACAGCCTTATATGGAATGCGTGCAGGCAGTGGAGCTATTCTGGTTACAACTCGTAAGGGAGCAAAGGGAAAACCGCAGGTTGAATTGACAGCTCAAATTATAGCTCAACAACCACTTAAAGAGTTAAAGTCATTAAACGCAGCCGATTATGCAAGACAGCACAACATAGCCCGTCATAATGACAATATGGATCCCCTGTATTCGAACTATGATATAATGAATTATGCTAAGAATGATCCTAATTCCATTTTATATCCCAATGTAGATTGGGCTGATAAATATTTAAAGGATATCCGATGGAGTCAACGCTATAATCTTAATATTCAAGGAGGAACAGAAAAAAGTACATATTTCGTGAATGCAATGTATACTCGTAACAATGGCTACTTCAATACAGATGATTCACATGATTATAATACCAATCACTCTGCTGAACGGTTTAATATCCGTTCCAATATCGATTTTGCCGTAACTCGCACTACCCAACTGGATGTAAATCTGTATGGCTGGTATCAAAGTCAGAATGGCCCTGGCAGCGGAGCCGAAAATATCTATAAAAATCTAGTCACATTACCGCAAGGAATCTTCCCAGAATGGTACAATGACCAAGGATATACAGATCAATACGGCAATGTTATCAATGCAGAAGATGGGAAAATTGTAGCAGGAAATGCATTCCGTGAAAATCCATGGGCAATGCTAAATCGCTCCGGCTACTTCCAGGACAAACAATTGTATGGTTCTTTCCGTACAAAACTCTCACAGGATCTTTCCTTCATAACAGAGGGATTAAAAGCTTCTGTTGCTCTATCCATGGATTCACGTACAATTTCTTCTATCAGACGTACAATAACTTTCGCATATTACGAAAAGGATGCGACGAATGAGAATGTTCTCCGCCGGACCCGTGAAGATGACTCAATGATAAACAAGGTAGATAATACCAGTTCTTTCCGCCGGACCGGTATCGTGGCTCAATTAGATTATAACCGTACCTTTGGAAAACATGGAGTTTCGGCTTTAGCTTTCTATGAACAATATGAAAGCAATGATGAAATGGTATTGCCAACCCGATTCCAAAGCGTAAATGGTTGGTTCGGCTATAATTATGATAAAAAATATGGCATCGATGTTATCGGAGCTTATCAGGGATCTCACAAATTTGGTCCGGGACACAAATTCGGTTTCTTCCCTACAATATCTGCCGGATGGACTGTTTCTAACGAATCTTTCTGGAAAGATGCAAAAAAAATAGTGCCCTACCTGAAGCTAAAAGCATCTTATGGACAAGTCGGCAACTCATCCGGCGTAGATGCCTTTTATTACAGAGGACGTATGTGGCCGCAAAACGAAGTCTATATTACAGGGGTAAACATGGGAACAAAGCTTGGAGGATACATTCAGGATATACTTCCAAATCCCGGATTGACTTGGGAGAAAGCTAGAATTCTGAATATCGGAATAGATACCCGACTATTTTCAGACCGGTTATCTGTTACAGCAGAATTTTTTAAAGACAACCGTCATGATATGTATGTAGTAAATAACAAAATCAGTTCTCTTGTCGGCAATGTAAAGGAATTTAAGCAGAATATAGGCAAAATCAATAGCCATGGAGTAGACTTATCTGCCATGTGGAATTCAAATATTGCAGACTGGAGCTATTTCATAGGTGGTACATTCTCTTATTCTACGAATGAACTGATTGCAAACGGTGAAGTAGATCAGCCATACGAATGGTTGAAGAATCAGGGACGGCCTTTAGGAGAAAATCGAGGATACATTGCAAAAGGCTTTTTCAATTCTTGGGAAGAAATAGCAGCCTCTCCTGTACAAACATTCTCTGATGTCCAACCAGGTGATGTACGTTATGAAGATATAAACAAAGACGGACAGATTGATGTAAACGATATGGTACCTATCGGTTACGGAGACATTCCCAGAATCATGTATGGTATTAACTTAGGAGTCGGCTACAAAGGATTTTCGATCACCGCATTATTTCAGGGAGCCGCAAAAGTCTCTCGTCAATATTCGGACATTGTGATGAATCCTTTCACAGATAACGGAACCATATTTGAGCATCAACTTGATTACTGGACACCCGAACACCAGAATGCAACATTCCCACGTTTAACAACACTGGACAATGCCAATCTTAATAACAGGCAGATAAGTACATTAAATGTGAAAGATGCTGATTTCTTAAGATTAAAAACACTGGAAGTTGCCTATGACTTTCCTACAAAAATGATACAGAAAATCCATCTTAAGGGATTGAGACTTTTCCTTAGCGGAACGAATCTGATTACCTGGACAAAATATAAATGGGTTGATCCTGAAGCTCCTTCACTGGCAGCTCCTTTGACGAGAAACATGAGTATAGGTTGTTCCTTAAAATTCTGATAGCATGAAAAAATCGATAATTTATTTGGCAATAAGCGCAACACTAACATTTTCCGGTTGTGATTATCTGGATGACATGCCCTATGACTGGGCCCAGCCTGATGATATTTTTACGAATGAACAGAACTATCTGAAACCGATTAATCAGGTGTATGCATATATTCCCGAAGGCTTCAACCACGTAGGAAATGCCTTTTTAGATGCAGCCACCAATGATGGAATAAGTACAATCATAGATTCGGATATTCATAAGTTGTCTCGTGGGTATGTCACTTCTTCAAATCCGATTGAAGAATGTTGGAATAAGTCATACAAGGGAATTCAACAGGCCATTTTTGCCCGCAAATATTTACGTGAGGCTGACTTGGTGTTACAAAATAAGACAGAAGAAGACATCCAGACATTTAAAGATACCTATTGTGCGGAAACTGAATGTTTACAAGCCTTATTCGAGTTTAACCTGTTAAGACACTACGGAGGCTTTCCTATTGTCGATCGTATTTACGAAGTCGACGATCCTGAACTGCAGACAAAGGCAAGAGACTCTTTCAAAGACTGCGTCAATCACATCGTACAGTTATGTGAGAGTGCTGCCGCTGTGTTGAAAGTTGATCCGGAAGGTGGAAATGGTTCTTATGGCCGTATGACTAAAGGAATGGCACTTGCTATTAAAGCCAAGACATTACTCTATGCCGCAAGCCCACTCTACAACAGAACGGATAATAACGATCCACTACTAGGCTATACTGACGGCTCGGATGTGACGGAACGTTGGAAACTTGCAGCCAAAGCTTGTGCAGATGTAATCAATCTAAATGCAGACGGAACAATATCTCCGAATGGAAATAAAAAATATAATCTGATAGCTCTTACTGCTGCTAAAACGTACGACAAGATCTTTATCAATGCCAATCCTAATCCGGAATATATCCTATTCTATACGGCTGCTAAGGACAATGGTCTGGAAAACAGACATTATCCCCCTACAATCTCAAAAGATCAGGGAGGAGGTACAGTACCTTCACAGCAATTGATCGATGCATTTACCATGAAAGATGGAAGCGATTATACCCATTCTTCTGACGGTGCAAGCATGTATACTAACAGAGACCCGCGTTTGGCAGCAATTATCGGATATGACGGTTCGGTTTATGGAAAGAATACCATTTATACGCGAATTAGTGATAACACAACCATAGACGGACTCAACCAAGTGAAGAACCGTTCGACCAATACGGGATATTATTTAGCTAAATTCCTGGACAAAACACTGAACTTCGGACAGGCCAATGTGGGTACCGTTTTCCACTTATTCCCGATGATTCGCTTATCTGATATCCTACTTTCCTACGCAGAAGCCATGCATCACGCTTACGGCATGAGTGCGGATCCAGAAGGCTATGGTTTGACAGCAATAGAAGCCGTACAAAAAATACGTACCAGAGCAGGATTCGGAACAAATGATAAATTTCTTAATGGGGTGACAGATAACAACTTTATGGAAAAAGTGAAGCAAGAACGCCGTATCGAACTCTGTTTTGAAGAACATCGTTACTTCGATTTGCGACGTTGGATGGATGGCAATCAACTTAGAGAACCTATTATCGGAATGAAAGTAGAAGAAAATGCTTCCGGGCTTCATTATACACGCATTACAGTAGATGAAGCACGCAATTTTAAAGATTACATGTATTATCATCCTATTCCTCTGAAAGTAATCAAGGAAAGCCCTTCCATCCAACAGAATCCAGGTTGGTAACGGGCATCAAAACTATTTAATAGATAGAAAACATGAAAAAGATAATAATATTATTCATATGCTTAACCTCCTCCATCTGGCATGTCTGTGCCCAAACCAAAGTTAGCGGAATTGTTAAAGATGCCCAAGGAATGGAGATGATTGGCGCTACTGTCCTTCAGAAAGGGACTAATAATGGAATAGTGACTGGTTTGGATGGCAAATTTACTCTTACATTGTCCAACAAAGCAGAGCAAACACTTCTTATCTCAATGATCGGCTTTATAGAACAATCTATTGCCATAAAAAAGAATCATCCTTTTATCAATATCACTTTGGAAGAAGACATTGCACAATTAGATGAAGTTGTTGTGGTGGGATATGGAACACAGAAAAAAGTATCTCTGACCGGTTCTATTTCTAATGTCGGGACCGAAGATTTGAAAAGCATGCCTGTATCAAGTGTCACAAACGCTTTAGGTGGCCGCATCCCGGGACTAGTAACCCGACAAGAGAGCGGACGTCCCGGCGGTGATCAGGCTACGATGTTCGTTCGTGGTCGTGCTTCATTGAACGACTCTAGCCCTTTAGTATTGATTGACGGGGTAGAACGACCTATGGCGCAAATCGACCCTGATGACATTGAAACCATTTCTGTATTAAAAGACGCTTCTGCAACTGCCGTATACGGTGTACGAGGAGCAAATGGTGTGATATTGGTAACTACCCGCCGAGGTCGTGAAGGAGAGACTCGAATATCCTTCTCATCTGAATTCGGTGTCACTTCCTTCAATCGTATATCTCAAACCCTAAGTGCAGAATCCGTTTCAAGATTCATGCGTGAAGGTGCTATCAATGATGGCTTTGACCCTTCCGATACCGGTAATACTCGCGGGCTTTTCCTGTCAGAATATGACAACTATCTCTATCGTACCCAGAAAAGCCCGTTTACACACCCGGACAATGACTTTGTAGATATGTTTACGAAAAATGGTCTCCAACAGAAATACAATGTAAACCTATCCGGCGGAAATAAAACAGTACGTTACTTCGTTTCCGTTGGATACTTCACTCAAACCGGTATGTTTGAGACAGACGTAGACAAAATTAAAGAACATGAGACAATACAAGCTCTTTTAGCAGCCTCACCCGATGTAGCAAAAGGCTTATACAAAGAAGGTTATAATTCGGAATATAAGTACAGTAGGCTCACCACTCGTTCGAATATCGATATCAACCTAACTGAAGATTTCAAGGTATCCGTGAATCTTGCTTATCGTTTCGGAAGTCAGAACCGCCCCTATGGCTATGATGCTGACGGACAGGAAGCACTGCGTCTGTTCGGCATGTTCTACCGCAATTCTCCTCAAGCATTCCCAATCTTAAATGCGAATGGAACTTATGCCGCCGCCGATGGTATATGGAGACAGAATCCACTCGTGACATTATGCTATTCAGGATTTTTTCTTAATTTCAATAACAAACTTGAGACAGATTTTGCTTTTAAATATAACCTAAGGAAACTGTTAAAAGGATTAAGTATAGACGGAAAATTCTCTTACGATGCAGGCTGGAGCAATAACCGAAGCATACAGCAGCGTCCCAATATCTATCAATATAATCCTGTAAACGGGACTTATAAACAAGGACTTGAAATGGTGTTGCCAACAAAAGCCACCAATAAAACGGCAGCTACACATCGGAAGTATGCTGAAGCGGCAGTTCGTTATAAGCAATCCTTCTCCGGACATAATATATCCGGATTGGTACTTTATAATATGAGTTACACTTCCACTCCCGGTGGACGCTATTCTTATGTACCTCATATCTATCAGGCTTTAGTAGGACGTGTTAACTATGATTATGAGAATCGCTATCTATTCGAAGTTAACGCAGGCTATAACGGCTCAAACCGTTTCGCGGAAGGACACCGTTATCAGCTCTTTCCTGCAGCATCAGTGGGATGGGTACTGACTAACGAACCTTTCTTTAAAGAAAACCCTATCTTAAGTTTTACTAAACTACGCTTCTCTTATGGTGAAGTTGGTAATGACAAGCTGGGAGGTTTCTCTTACTATTATCGTTCAGGATACGATGAAGGACTAGGCTACACTTTTGGAGAGACACATAATCCTGCGATTAAAGGTCTGATTCAAGGAAAAAGCGCCAATGAAAATATCACATGGGAAGTTGCACGGAAATACAACTTAGGACTTGAGACCAAATGGTTGAAAGACAAAATATCTGCCAGTATCGACTTTTTTAAAGAACGTCGTAGTAATATCCTATGTGAACCGGAAAGATATTCTCAAGCAGCCGGTTCAAACGGATTGGCTCCCATAAACTATGGTGTCGTAACAAATCAGGGATATGATCTGGAAATAGGCTATCAAGATCAAAAAGGAGATTTTGGATATTCCATAAAAGGGATTTATGGATATGCACACAATGAAATTGTAGAGAAAAGTGAATCTGTAAAGCCCTATGCCTATATGTCACAAACGGGAAATCCTATCGGACAGTTTATCGGCTATATTTCCGACGGTTTCTTTAGCTCTTATGAAGATATAGCAAGTTCTCCCGTTCAATTCGGACAAGTAAGCCGACCTGGAGATATTAAATATAAAGACTTGAATCATGATGGAGTGATCGATTCTAACGACCAAGCTCCTATCGGCTATAATCCGGTACCCGAAATGACTTTCTCTCTTGCTGCCGGTTTGAACTGGAAAGGAATTGATTTTAGTATATTGCTTCAGGGAGCTGCCCGTTCATCCATCTATCTGCAACAGGATATTGCATGGGATAATTTCTGGGGTAATTATTACGAAGAGCATATCGGAAGATGGACACCGGAAACAGCAGCAACAGCAACGTACCCACGTTTCACTAAGGCAGCCACTGCCGCGCATCCTAATTATTATAAATCTGACTATTGGTTGAAAGACTCCAAATACTTACGTTTGAAAAACATTCAGTTAGGTTACACTATACCTCGCAAACTATTGAAAAAATTCGGAGTACGTTCACTTAGAGTATATGCGAATGCCTACAATCTCTTTACATGGGACAACGTAAAGAAGGTAGACCCTGAATCATCGAACAATAGTAATGGACAATTCTATCCACAACAAAAAGTAATAAATTTTGGTATCAACCTGAATTTCTAATGTTTGAAATGAATAATTTATGAGAAAACTATTTATATCCTTTGTAACGGCTGTCCTGCTTGCAAGTTGTAGTGCAGATAGCCTGATGAAAGAAACCGAACTGGATCTGACGGATACAGAGAAAGTTTATTCGGACATTACATTGACCCGCAAAGTTGCATACGACTTGTATGCACGTATGCGCATGGGGAGAGACCGCCTTGGCAGTTTTGGTTTTTTGGCAAACATTGGTGGTTCGCCTTGTATGCTTGACAACGCAACAGACGATGGAGCCGGAAATACAACCCGTGCCGGAGGGGCAGTTATTCCCGAACTCGAGAAATTTATCAAAGGGGGAATTGATGCTTCCAAAGGTTTGATTGGCGGTGACCATCCATGGATATTCTACTATAAGGCCATCCGTTCTGCAAACACATTCCTGAACAACGTAGACCGTTCACCATTGGAGGATGCAGAGAAGATTTCCCTGAAAAACCAAGTACGCTTTCTGCGTGCATTGTATCACCACGAACTGTTTCGTTTCTACGGAGCATTAGTAATCGGAGACAAAGAACTCGATCCGTTACTTTATGACGAAATCAAACGTGAATCGTTAGAAACCACAGTCCGTTGGATTGCTAATGAATTCAAAGAACTTGCAGAGCCGGGAGTATTGCCCGACAAATACGATGCAGCAGATTACGGAAGAGCTACCCGGGGAGCAGCCCTAGGCTATCTGGCACGCACATTACTTTATGCAGCAAGTCCCTTACACAATGCGTCCGGAGTAACTTGGAGAGAAGCGGCTGATGCTGCCTACGATATGATTGAATATGCTGACAATGGAGATTTCTATCGTTTATATGAAGATCCGACCACTCCCGAAAAGAGCTACACACGATTATTCAATACCCGTGCCAATGGTGAGGTAATCATGGGATTTCTCCGTGCACCGGCAAATGACCTTTACGGAATGATGCCTGCCTTTGACCCCTGGAATGTAAATAAAGAACTACTGACTTGTCCGAACCAATGGTTGGTAGACTGTTATGATATGCTCGACGGCTCACAACCCATTCTCGGTTACGAATCAAATACGAAAGCCATCATCAACCCAAACTCCGGTTACAATGTAAATTCTCCTTATGCTAACAGGGATCCTCGTTTGGCACAGAGTATTCTATGTGATGGTGCTACCTGGCCTTTAGTCAACGGTAAGCCAGCTGCAATAGACCTGTCAAAATCATATAGATGGGGAAGCGGATACTTCCTGACAAAGTTCCTGGATGACCGTATCGATCATCGAAAAGGTGGTACCACTTACATGGACTTTCCAATGATGAGATATGCAGAAATCCTGCTCGATTATGCAGAAGCCGAGAATGAGGCTGAAGATACGAATACAGCCAGAGAAAAAGCAATAGCCCAGCTTAACAGGATACGTCGTCGTGCCGGTATCACGACAGACTTACTGGCCGCAGATTATAATCAGGCAACCCTTCGGGAACGCATACGCAAAGAACGCCGTGTAGAACTTTGTTTTGAAGATCATCGATTCTTTGACATAAGAAGATGGCTGATAGCAAAAGATGTAATGAGGTTACCGGCTGTCGGAATAAAGAAAATTAACGGTGAATATCAACGGGTAACTTTAGACACACGTAATTATAACGAGCGCATGAACTTGGCTCCAATACCACAGGATGAAGTTAATAACTGCCCGAATATCTACCAGAATCCAGGATACTAATCTAAATAGAATGTTTACTTAAAAAAATAAAGTCATGAAAACAAATAGTATAATTGCATTAATTCTGTCAATCAGTTTATTTGGATTATTCGGTTGTGCAGATAAATATGAAGTTGATTATGAAGCACCTGTCAAAATCGAATTTGCGGGTGTCGATCAGAATAATAGAGTATCATTAACGAAAGGGATTGCTGAATACACAGCAACCATCAAAGTACAAGGAGAAATCATGAGTTTTGAAATTTATCAGGCAGACTCCAAAACCGGAATGCAGGGAAGTCTGATAGAAGAAACTGCCCAGTCATTTGCAGACGGAACGACTAATTACGAAACAACTTACAAGTTTACTTCTTTAAAAGAGAATGCCTGTATTACAGTAGTCGTTCTAGGTACCGACGGCCATACGTACCAACGTAACTTATTGGTAGAGATTACTCCTTCTGTTTTATTCTCCGATCCGGATTACGGAAAAGATGGAGAAATAGTAGAGACAGCTTCAGCTTATTATGGTTGTTATTATGCAACATGGCTTCTTGGACGCACCTATATGGCTGCTGATGCCATGAAATATACAAACGAAGTCGATTTCTCACTCGGAGATATTATCTTGCCTTCAGGAAGCGAAGCTGTACCTGCTCTTGTTTCACCTGCTAAAAGAAGTGATTATGGCTTGATGACAATTAATGGTTTACAACACACATTATTTGCTGAAACCTCTTTATCACAAGCAGAATTTAATGCAATCTCCCAAGTAGATGCAACTCCGATAGAAAATCTGGCAGATCCAACCTCCGAAGTCTTAGCTATTCAGGCAGATAAAGTTTACCTGTTCAAAACTGCCAATGGAAAGAAAGGATTGATTTGCATACAAAAAATAACAGCAAAAACCGGTACTATCGAAGTCTCACCGGATAATTGGGTAGAAAACACTAAATACTCATGGGTACAATTACTGACTAAAACCGTGGCGAAGTAAAGCTCCCATTCAAGATACTTTCTCCAATGATCGTATCATAGAATAATTAGAAGAATAGAGAAGTTCTCGGTTTCTACGAGCTTCTCTATTCCTGTTTTCCCAATAGAAGAAAGAAGAAATCTATCATTCTACCATTTTTTTTCCTTTATTGATTAGTATTTTTCCTTCCTTCTCTGATATCTTCCCTACTTTTGCGAAAAGTCATCACGAAAAACTGAAGTTAATTAAATCACAATAATTATGAATTTGAAAAAACATTTACCCTGGCTGGGAGCCCTACTCCCCATTGCTAACACACAAGCAGAAACCAAACCTAATGTAGTAATTATCTATATCGATGATATGGGTATCGGTGACATAGGTTGTTATGGAGGTAAATTCGTTCCTACTCCTAATATTGACAAGTTAGCACAGGACGGACTATTATTCAACCAATATTACTCTTCTGCGCCGGTTAGCTCTCCATCCCGCTGTGGATTAACCACAGGTCTCTTTCCTCTTGAAGTGGGAATCAACACTTTCCTGAACGACAAAGCTGCTAATAAGAGATGCGAACAACGTAATTTCCTGGATGATAAGTTGCCTTCAATGGCGCGTGCTTTCCAAAATGCAGGTTACTCAACAGGACACATCGGAAAATGGCACATGGGAGGCGGACGTGACGTACATAACGCTCCTTCTATTAAAAATTACGGTTTTGACGAATATATATCAACCTACGAAAGTCCGGATCCGGAACCAGCAATCACTGCTACCAAATGGATCTGGTCGGATAAAGACAGCGTGAAACGCTGGAGACGTACCGAATACTTTGTAGATAAAAGTATTGAGTTTGTAAAAAAGCATAAAGGCGAACCTTTTTTCCTGAATCTATGGCCGGATGATATGCATACCCCTTGGGTACCGGAATTCAAACAAAAGGAAAGAAAAAGCTGGGAAACACAAGAAGCATTTGCTCCTGTACTAGCGGAGATGGACAAACAACTCGGACGTTTCATCAAAACCCTGGATGAGTTGGGAGTGGGAGAAAATACAATCATTATTTTCACTAGCGACAATGGTCCTGCACCCAGCTTTAAATCTGTACGTTCCGCTTATTTGAGAGGAACTAAAAATAGTCTTTATGAAGGTGGGATCCGTATGCCGTTCATCGTTAGATATCCAAAGAAAATTAAAGCCGGACAGGTAAATAACGAGTCTGTATTATGCGCAGTAGATTTATATCCGACTTTGTGTTCTATAGCCGGAATCAAAACAGAAAAAGGTTACAAAGGCGATGGACAGAACTATTCAAAAGTTCTTCTCGGTAAATCGGAAGCCAAACGCAAGACCGATTTAATGTGGGACTTCGGACGAAACAAACATTTTGGCTTTCCAGGGAACCCTTATGACAGAAGCCCCCATTTAGCTATACGCAGTGGAAAATGGAAATTATTAGTGAACGGTGACGGAAGCGATGCGCAATTATATGATATGGAAAAGGATAAGTTCGAAAAGAATAATATCGCAAATGAGCATCCTGATTTGGTTGCCAAGTTGAGCAAGAAAGTATGTAAATGGTATGAGGAAAACAAAGACAAAGGAAAAGAGTAATACAGTGAAAAACAAATTATAAACCAACATTAAACTTATGAATTCTAATTTTTTACTATTACCAACCGCCTTGATGGTTGCAGGACATTCTGCAGCAGAGGCCAAAGGAAAAAAGTCCGATCAAAGACCCAATATCCTGGTAATTCTTGCAGATGACCTAGGCTATTCCGACCTGGGATGCTACGGTAGTGAAATTCACACACCTAATCTGGACAAACTGGCAAAACAAGGAGTACGTTTCAATCATTTCTATAACACCAGCCGGAGTTGTCCGACGCGTGCTTCCCTGTTGACAGGACTTTATCAACATCAGGCAGGAATCGGACGTATGACCTTCGATGACCACCTGCCGGGTTACCGGGGAACACTCTCACGCAATGCCGTTACCATCGCAGAGGTATTGAAAGAATCAGGATATGCTACCAGCATGGTAGGTAAATGGCACATCGCAGAAACTCCACTACGCAAAGATCAACGCGAATGGCTCGCACATCACGTATATCACGAAACCTATTCTGATCTTTGTCATTATCCGGTAAATCGCGGATTTGATACCCACTATGGTACTATCTACGGAGTAGTAGACTATTTTGACCCATTCAGTCTGGTAGAAGGTGAAGTACCCGTGAAAGAAGTACCCGACGGATATTACATCACACAGGCGCTTTCAGACCGTGCAGTGAAAGAAGTGAAAGAGTATGCCAAAGACGATAAACCATTCTTTATGTACCTGGCTTACACAGCACCACACTGGCCATTGCATGCACTGCCGGAAGATATTGAAAAATATAAGGATACCTATAAAGTAGGTTGGGAAGCCATTCGTAATGCACGTTACGAACGTCAGAAACAACTGGGTATATTCCCTAACATGGATAATTTCCTGTCTGATAGACAGTTCAAAGATAAATGGGAAGATAACCCACATGCTGAATGGGATGCTCGTGCCATGGCTGTTCATGCTGCCATGATCGACCGTATGGACCAGGGAATAGGACAAGTAATCGATGCTCTGGAAAAGACAGGACAACTTGAAAATACACTGATTTTATTCCTTTCCGACAATGGATGCAGCAATGAAGATTGTCAGAACTACTCTCCAGGAGAAAACGACCGTCCTGATATGACACGTAAAGGGGAGAAAATGGTTTATCCTCATAACAAAGAAGTGCTGCCTGGACCGGAAACAACTTATGCTTCACTGGGAGCACGCTGGGCAAACGTAGCCAACACACCGTTCCGTTTTTGGAAAGCCAAATCTTATGAAGGAGGAATCTGTACTCCGATGATTGCCCACTGGCCAAAAGGTATCAAGAAGAATGTCGGCAAAACGACTCCCGAAATCGGACATGTGATGGACATCATGGCTACTTGTATCGATATGGCAGGCGCCACTTATCCTACCAAATATAAAGGAAATGACATCATCCCATTGGAGGGTAAGAGTCTGGTTCCTATCTTCAAGACCGGACATCGTGAAGGACATGACTACCTTGGATTCGAACATTACAATGAACGTGCATTCCTCTCTAATGACGGTTGGAAACTGGTTCGTCCGGGAGAAAACGCTAAATGGGAATTATACAACCTGAATGAGGACCGGAGCGAAATGCATAATCTGGCAGCACAATACCCTGAAAAAGTAGCTGAAATGACAAAGGCTTACGAAGCATGGGCTAAACGTTGCATGGTAGAACCTTACCCGGGACAAAAAAAGAAATAAAGCCTACTCAATTAATTAGAAAGAGTACTCGATTAATTATTTTATATTTGACTCCTGTCGGAAAATATCCAATGATATTGCACGACAGGAGTTTTTTTATATGCTTTTATCCCTTCTTTATCAAGCCTCACCTGAAATCGGAGGCTGACCTGTATATTCCTTAGGCAGTACACCATATTGCGCTTTAAAACATTTCGCAAAATAAGAGGAAGAAGTAAATCCTACCTGCGCTGCCACTTCAGAAATCCGGGTACCGCTCACAATCAGTTCAGCAGCTCTATTCATACGAAGTGTCTTCAAATAATCATTAGGAGACATTCCGGACAAAGCCTTTATCTTCCGATAGAAATTAGAACGGCTCATATTCATCTGTTCCGCCAAAGTATCTATCGAGAAGTTCTCATCCGCCAACTGTTCGGCTATTACTCCCTGTATCTTCGCTATAAATTCACAGTCTTTTTGAGACATCGCAAAATCCGTTGTCGAAACAGCAACCGTATCTCCTGCCAAGCTCACCATCAATTTATGGAAAGACTGCCTCAACTTCAACAGATTCTCGATCTGCATATGGAGCTGTTTAACAGAGAATGGTTTCTCAACATATACATCCGCCCCACATTCAAGTCCTTCGACTTTAGACTCCAAAGTGGTTTTCGCTGTCAACAATATGACCGGAATATGTGAATAAGAGATTTCGGATTTCACCTTACTGCAAAGTTCCAGACCATCCATCTCCGGCATCATAACGTCACTCACTATCACATCCACATTTTCCTTCGCAAGCACTTCAAGTGCTTCACGACCGTTGGAAGCCCTCAACACACGGAACCATTCCGCCAATGACTCACGAGTCAGATTCAGCAAATCAACATTATCCTCAACCAACAGAACTGTAAACTTCTTCCCTGAATACTCCGAAGAAATCGTTTCAGAAGCATCCGCATGCTCCGGGGATATTTCTACAATATCACTCGTTTTTTCCGTCTCCCACTCTTTGACCGGAAGAGACAGTATAAACGAAGAACCACCTCCAACATTATCTTCCAGACGCAAATCTCCCTGATGAGCTTCTGCCAAAGACTTCGCAAAAGCCAACCCGATGCCAGTGCCTACTGCTGTGGCCACCTTATCGTCAGGCAGTTGATAGAAAGCCTCAAATATCTTTTGTTTCTGTTCATTTGGTATTCCGGGACCATCATCGTTCACTTGTATCTCATATCCCCCATCAGTGACAAGCAGCTTCAAGTCAATACGCGCATGTGCATATTTGATGGCATTTCCCATCAAATTGACAAGAATCTTACTTAATTTGTCCCTATCCACCGTAGACACCAGTTCTTGTTCAGGCACAGTCAGTTGCAAATCAATACCTTTTAATTCAGCAGGACTTGTAAACTGATTATAAACGTCACTGACAAGTTCTTTAATATCACTCTTTTTCAAATTCAGATGCAGCGTACCACTCTCCATTTTCTGAAAATCAAGCAATTCATTAGTAATCCCCAACAGATAATTTACATTTTTATCTATCACAGACAAATACTTGAGATCTTTTCCTTCATGCTCTTTCTCTAATAATTTCTCCAAAGGAAGCCGTATCAAACTAAGCGGAGTACGTATCTCATGTACCAGATTGATGAAAAAGCTAATCTTCGACTTATAAACTTCCTGTTCCTTGGCAGTCTGGTATTTTTCCATCCGCCGTTTATATTTGCGTTTAACACGGAGGTTCCATCGCCAAGCCATCCAGCCGATCCATCCCAACAGCATGAGCACATAAACGAAGTAAGCAAAGGTACTACGCCACCAGGGAGGAGTAATCACCACCTTTAAAGTGGTAGTATTCTCGTTCCACTGACGATCATTATTAGAGCCTCTGACTTCGAACAAATACTCACCGGGAGGCAAATTGGTGTAAGAAGCCATATTGTTATCGGTATTCAGAATCCACTCCTTGTCCACTCCCCGAAGTATGTAAGAATACCGGTTCTTCCCCGGGTCTTCAAAACTAAGAGCGACAAAACGAATAGAGAAGCTATTGTTTTCATAAGATAAAGTCACCTTATCAGCCATATAAAGCGGTTTATCCAACTGAAGCAGTTTCTTCACCTCCTGCTCATCGGTTTGATAAGGTAACCGAATATCGGTCACATAAACCGGAGGAATATATTTGTTATCTACAAACTGTTCCGGCTGGAATACATTAAAGCCATTGATCCCACCAAAATACAATTTTCCTTCGGATGATTTCAATGAAGACCGGGCTATAAATTGATTCCCTTGCAAGCCGTCATTAATCGTGAACTGGCGGAAATGATCTTTGGTAACAGGATTAATCTTAAAAATTCCGGCATTGCTGGATACCCAGAAATCACCTCCCTGATCTTGCTCAATCGCATAAATAACCTTGTTAGGTAATAAAGTATTATGCGGGTCAAACTCAATGAATCTTTTCTCTTTAGCATCAAAAGAACACAGTCCTCCCCCATTCGTTCCAAACCACATGGTTCCTTTCGTATCTTCAAATAAAGTAATGACCGAATTACTGGTGATCGTAGTCGAATCTTCCCGTTCATGCTGATAATGTTTCCAATGAGCATTCATTGTATTGTAAGAAAACACACCACTATTGGAAGTCGCAATCCAGAGATGATTGTACATATCCTCATAGATATCGACAACAGAAACCATTGAACCGACACTTGTGATGGTCATAAAGTTATCTCGAGCAGCGTCATAACGACACAATCCCCAACTCGTTCCTACATAAATTTCTCCTTTTCGTCCTTTATAAATACACAACACATCGTTGCTACAAATCGTATTGGGGATTCCACGAGAATGAGTATAGGCTTTCACTGCCCCTGTGCGTAAATTGATAACCCGTATTCCCCCGGCATAAGTACCGATCCATAAATAGTCACCATCCAGCATTAGAGAACGAATGTCATACTTTTGATTTTTAGTTCCTCCTATTGCATAAGGAGAAAGCTCCCGAGTAGCAGCATTGAAAAAATACAAACCGCTTTGAGTTCCAATCCAGATATTCCCATCCTTATTCTCACAGAAAGGAGCAACGACCTCCCCCGCTCCCGGCACTCCGGACAGATAGGCAGGCGAATAATAATCAAAACGTTTAGTCTGCTTGGACATATAGTTAATCCCACCCAAATTGGTCAACACCCAAAGAGCCCCTTCGGCATCCCACATCATTCCATTGATAGTCTGGTCGCTCAAACTTCTCGGATCGGCGGGATTATCCGCCCGCTGAAATGTGTTTGTATTTTGATCGAACAGATAAAGCCCGTTATCCGTTCCTACCAACAGCTCTTTATCCGTATACTTCAACAAACAATGAACAGCTCCGAAATTAAACGCCGAACCACTGTAATTGTCTATAGCTTCGGTTCGTTCATCCAAACGGCTCAACAGATTACTTCCCGCACCAATCCAGATTTCTCCATCGATATTCTGAATACAGTTCACTTTATAACTATCGGAAGCATTTATATCTAATGAGATTTCATACGTCCGGAGAAACTTGCCGTTTTCGTCAAAGCACAAAAGTCCTTCCTGTAAGGAAGATATATAGACCCTCTTCCGATCAGCACTCTGACAGAGGTCCCATACAAAAGATGTCTGAACACTATTTTGAGTCAACACCTCTGTTTTCGGATCATAAATAAAAAATCCCTGTCCCAAAGTCGCAATCCAGATAAGACCATTTTCCGTCTTGATAATCTTTTTAATCTCACTGCTGATATACACATTATACTGTGTCGTTTTATCAAAGTAAGAGAAACGATCGGTATCCCGGTCATAAATATAAAGTCCGGAGTTTGTTCCAACCCAGAGATTCTTGTCCACCTCTATCAAGGCTTCTACAAAATTGTTTTCTAATGAGAACTTTTCGTTGAGAACATTCCGATACACTTTATTGCCCCGCCCGTCATAACGGTTCAGTCCGTCACTGGTACCCAACCAGATAAAGCCATAACTATCTTGAAGGGCGCACCACACGGTATTATGAGACAATCCATCTTCTACCTGATATTTCTTGAACGAAAAATAAGGAGACGCGGATAGTGTTCCGGTCCAGAAGATCAGCAAGCATATTAGTATTTTAGTTAACTTCATTCTACGTGTTTTTTATTCAATTATCGGTTCAGCCAAGGTTCAGGATTCAACTTTTCTTTCTCCCTACGCAACTGGAAGTGCAATACCGTCCGTCCATTATCCGTACCGTCAGAAAAGACCTGACCGATGGATTGCTTCGTCTTCACCGTATCACCGGCTTTGACGGATGCAGAAGAAAGATTGCAATAAACAGAAATATAATTGCCATGACGAATGAGGACATTAAATAATCCGTTCAATTGGAATACAGCCGCCACCTTTCCATCAAAAATGGCACGTGCCTGTGCACCCGGTTTTCCCTGAATATCAATACCCTTGTTATCCAGTTTCACGTTGCGCAAACCCTCTACGGCATATTGTCCGTAACGGCTGGTGATAATATAAGCGCCGGATATAGGCATTGGCAATTTCCCGCGATTCGCGGCAAAGTTACCCGACAATTCCCGATCCGCCTTACTCATGGTATAAGCCTCAAGAGGTTTCGATTTAGCGGTCGTTTCCGTTGCAACAGATTTTCCCTCCTTGCTTTCTTCTTTCTTACGGGCAGCCGCTTCACGACGAGCCTCTTCCTGCGCACGCTTACGGGCACGCTCTATTTCTTCCGCAATTAATTTATCGATGCGGGCATTCAGCTGATTGGCTTCCCTGCGTTTTTTATTTATCTCATTCTGCAATCCTTTCTGCTTCTTTTGCAGATTAGTCACCAACGTACGCTTCTCTTTTTCCTGCTCTTCCAACTTCACCTTTTCGCTCTCACGTTCTTGTAGCAAGTTCTCTTTGGCAATTTTCACCTGTTGAAGTTCCGCTTTCTTCTTGCGTATCTGCTCCTGTTTCTTTAGGATTTCTTCCCCTTGCAGACGTTGATAAGTGGCATATTCACGGACATATCGCATACGCCGATAAGTCTGCCCCAGATTCTTTGCCGAAAAAATAAACATGAGCTTCTCCTCTATCGACTTATTCTTATACAAGTACTGGACAGAAGCTTCATATTTCTTCTTTTTATCTTTCAAATCCTTCTCCAACCCGTGCAACTGGCGCTCCAATGAAGCCAACTCACGCTGGATAGCCTCCACATCATTGTTGATAGCCATGATATAGCGTTTCCGCTCTTCAATCTGTCCGGTCAACACAGCCAGACTATTCAACTGGCTTCCCACATCTTTCTTTGTATCCTTCAATATAGATTCCGATTCGGCAATCTGTTTTTGCAGCGCACCGCGTTTACTTTCCAGCTCACGAATCAACTTGTTCGATTGAGCGAAAAGAGGAACTGCCAACCAAAGGCAACTGATTAGAATAACAAAGAAACGTTTCATCATAATAAAGCTACCAGCATTTTTACTAATTCTTCCAAGGGAATCTGGTTGTATTTGGACGTCAGTTCCGTCGGAGTCATTGAAAACTCTTGTGTGGAAAACTCATAAAGTTGGACTTTAGCCTTTTCTAATGAAGGAATTCCTATATCTTTTCCTGTCAGCTCTGTCTTTCCACCAGGAAGAGAGGCATCCATCAATATCTTTTCCAAACGGGAAAACTCCACATTCTTCGACAATACATTTTTCAATTCAGCTTTAGTGGCACGAACAAAGCGTTTATTCATCCTGTCTACCAATAAAACTTCGTCGGGAGTAACTTCTATACGTGCCACTTCCGTACGCAGAATAGGCATCAATAAGGAGATTTGTACCCGCTCATGAGTTTTCATCTTCATGGTTCCCCCTACAGACATGCTTCCCTTCTTGCCGGGAATAGTCAACTGAAGCTTGGAAGCCAGGTAACTAGATGTCGGAGCCTTTGTTGAAGTCTTAGTTTCCGAAGTTGCCAAGTGTTTCGAACTCTTACAGCCGGCCAACACCACTACCACCAACAACAGTAGATAAATGATTCTTTTCATTCCGCAATATATTTCTTCTTCTCTATTTTCTGTTTCAACGTTTTCGACTCGCTACCCATTTCCAGTGCCTTCTTCCAATATTTCAACGCACCTTCCGCATCGCCGGTCATAAAATAAATATCTCCGCAATGCTCCACAATCACATCGCTCTTCTCGCCGTCGTTCTTCATTGCATTGTCAATATAGATACGGGCTTCGGCATAGTTTCCCTTTTCAAAAAGAATCCATGCATAAGTATCGAGATAGGTCGAATTATTAGGTTCGGCTTTCACCGTTTTGTAACTCATCTCCTCCGCCTTGTCCAAGTCACGACGTTCCACAGACAGATAATAAGCATAATTATTTAATGCGCCAATATTGGAAGAATTATATACCAAAGCCGAATCGTAAGCAGCATAAGCCTCCGTCATTTGTTTCTTGGTATGATAAATATCCCCCATGATAGAATAAAAATCTGAAATGACTTCTTTTCTGGTATCGGGAGTTATATGTTCCAATGCTCTATTACAAACACTCAATACACTATCTCCCTGTTCTGCCTGATGATAAGCGATAGCCAGATAATAATAAAGTTCCAACGCATCCGGAGTAGCTTCAATGCCCGGTTCGCAGACCTTGATAATTTGCTTGTAATCTTCCTTTTTCACCGCCGCGCTAACCAGCATCAGACGGGCAGCCTTATTGGTAGGATCCAGATCAACCACCTGCTCCAATACCGGCACAGCCTCCTGTTCCATATTCTTCGACAACAGGTATTGAGAATAAAGCATCGGTATCTGCGGATCATCCATATCCTGCTTCATCATCCGGTCAAACAAGGCAATCACCTGAGTGCTATCTTTAGCGGACGACTGTTCATTTTCCGCAATCACCTGTCTCATGACACTGATTTTAGTATCAGAAGTCACCTTTTTGTTCAATAACAACGTATCCAGTTGCTGTTGATACAATTCTTTCTGCCCGGTCTGTTCATAGTAAGAAGCCATCGAGAAGAGAGCCATCGGATTATCAGGCTCTACAGCCAGTACCTTCTGGTATGCATCATAAGCTTCCTGCTTTTTCCCGTTCTGAAGATATACATCTCCCAGTATCACCTGATAACGCATATCCATCGGATATTCCTGTACCAGACTTTCTATTTCCTGAAATGCCTTCTTATCATCTTTCATCTGAAGATAAATCCGGAATTTCTCCATAGACAGCTGCTCATTCTTACCCAAACGTTTCTCTAAACGATTCAATGTAGAAATGACATCATTATACTTCTCCTGGCGACTGTAAATATCAAGAAGGCTGAACAAAGGGTCCTGTTTCGACGGGAAACGGGTCACCATCTTCTCAAGCAAAGCCGCAGCCTTATCCAATTCATTTTGTTGCTGGTACAAACTGACCAATCCCTGACTATACCAATAGTTATCAGGCGCAAAAGCCACTGCCTGCTCCAAAGCAACCTGACCTTGCGGCACCTGGCGAAGGAACATATAATATTGCGATATTTCATAAAGCGCAGAAGAAGCAGTGGGGTTGATATCCAGACAATGCTGTAGCAATCCAAATGCCGCATCATACTCATTCTTTCCTTTCATCCGCATGGCTTCCAAGAAGAAGTAGTCATATTTACGCTGTTGTTCAGCAGAAAGCAATGTTTCCTTCATTAAAGAAGCTCCATCTGCTTTCGCTGTTGTTTTTGCTGTACGCACAGACTGGATTCCCCCACATGAAGTGAGCATCAATACCGTCACGAACAGCCATCCTATTTTTATCTTCATTCTATTTTCTCCATTAAGCATTCATCATACTCCGGTATGTCCGAAACCACCGGCTCCCCGTTCTGTTTCATCCAGCACCTCCACTTCCTGCCATACAGGCTGTTCGTGCTTTGCTATCACCATCTGCGCGATACGTTCGCCATCTTCAATAACAAAAGCCTCGGACGAGAGATTAACCAAAATGACACAAACTTCTCCACGATAATCCGCATCAATCGTACCCGGAGAATTAAGTACCGTGATACCTTTCTTTATCGCCAGCCCGCTACGTGGACGAACTTGCGCCTCAAATCCCTTCGGCAGAGCGATATACAATCCTGTCGGCACCAGACAACGTTGCAACGGTTCCAGTGTGATAGGTTCAGAAAGATTAGCACGGATATCCATTCCTGCGGACAATTCGGTGGCATAAGCCGGAAGCGGATGCTTCGATTTATTGATAACTTGAATATTCATAA
>OGJY01001718.1_pt1 | contig 24524 bp, 21 predicted proteins | sample 1572231 | NCBI WGS metagenome assembly OGJY01 (sample SAMEA2582121, study PRJEB24529) | metagenome | biome: Human gut stool | place: China | collected 2011
ATGCCGGCCAGCGCGTGGATGTGAACCCTGTAAATATGTTCCTGTCCATCGTCAAAGTAGTGCTGGTGCCCATCGCACTGGGCTTTGTGGTCAACCACTTCTTCCACGCCTTCACTCAGAACGCCATCCGCGTGCTGCCGCTGGTCTCCACCACCGCCATCGTGCTCATCATCTGCGCTGTTGTTTCTGCAAACTCCGCCAAGATCATGACCAGCGGCCTGCTGATCCTTGCCGTAGTCATCCTGCACAACCTGCTGGGCTACCTCACCGGCTTCGGTGTGGGCAAGCTGCTGAAGCTGGATTCCACCAAGTGCCGCGCGATCTCCATCGAGGTCGGTATGCAGAACTCCGGTCTGGCCACCTCTCTGGCCGCTGCCCACTTTGCACAGTATCCGCTGGCAACCATCCCCGGCGCTGTGTTCTCGGTGTGGCATAACATTTCCGGCGCCGTCCTCGCCAACTTCTTTGCCCGCACCGCCGAGAAGAAGGACTGATCTTATACCATAATAAAAATGGCTGCTACACAGGGTTTCTTCCCGGTGCAGCAGCCATTTCTTTGTTTATTGAACGTGATCTGCGCGGTTTTCCTGTCTTTGCCTGTTTCCCGGGCTGTTGCGCAAACGCAAACATCCCGGGAGCAAAAAGGCACCCGAACCCCAGACCCCCTGCGTGTGATGCATGATGACTTTTCGGTTTTTAGGGCGTTGATTCGTTAAATTGATGCAATTTGCTACAGATCTGCTACAAACGGCAGTTTTTACCCGGCACTAAATCTGCTGTTCTGGTTTTCTCGATTTTTGTTTTTTAGATTGTTTCTTTTGTTGGTGCAGTTCTTTCAAGTCTTCAATTGCCAGCTCTGGAGCCATGGTGTGGAACATCAGATAGTTTGTGTTCATGGTCTTCGCCGGAGCCTGCGCATAAATCTCCCTGCTGGGTTCGTTGGTCAGAATATGCCAATAACGGTAAAGGTAGCCTGTCCAATACATTACTTCTCTATCATACCGGGCATTGCCCTTTTGCGTCTGAGGGCACTCGTCTGCAAATTCCTCCAGAAGATATTCTTCTCCCGCCCACTGCATCCGGTTGTACTCTGAATCAAGATCACGGGCAACCTTAGAGCGCATGAACCGCTTCATGAAATCCTCGCTGTCATAGCCTGCTTGCAAAGAAAGCTCAAACAAGCGGCCCTGAATATCGCATAGTTTCAATTGAATCAGATCCATAACGATTCACCTTCTCTGCTTTGCGCCATCAAGGATTTCATCAAAAAAGCGGCCTTCTCTACGATACTCTTTGCAGATTTGGTTTGCAAATGCAATGCCATTACTACGGTTCTGCTCGCTGGACTTCTTCAGTGCCTGCCGTTCCATCCAAAGCAATTGGACTTCACGCTCAATCTTGACCGCATCACAGGCTTTCTGCGTAATAGCAACATATTGACGTCCAAGTTTCAGAGCAGACAGACTTTTCACCAATGCCGTATCGGTAATCGTTCCTTCAAAAAAGCTATCCAGAACATAGAACATTCTATCATTTGCAATGCTGCCAATCACCATGTCGTAGCCTTTATCCAGCTCCTGATACTTCTGGAAGAACTTCGTTCCTCGTGCGGCTTCCATTCTACCACGATGATATGCTACCAGCATAGCCCATTCAATATCAGCCGGAACATCCAAAGTTTTTAAGCTATGAAGATCAACCGATAAAATATAAAAAACAGATTGCTCATAGTCACAGATCAGCGTAAGCGGCTGGAGCGGATCAGTTCCCATATAAAATCCAGCTCCGAAGTCACAGCGGTCACGGCTGGCTGGTTTGATTTTCCCCTGAATGCCTGATTTGGAGCCATGGTATAAAACCATTTTATCCGGATGCATAGCAGAGATTTCTGCAGCATCTCCGATAATAGCATCGTGTATAATTTCAGCCAACATGATATGATGTTCTTCGCAAATCGCAAGCATTTTCTCCTGTGCAAGACGATTCGGCGTAGATTTTTCATTTTCCCAGCGGTTTACGGTTGCAAAAGATACCCCGATTTTATCCGCCAACTTCGACTGGCTCCATTGTAAAGCTGAACGAATCTCAAAGACTGTGTTCATAGGGCACCTCCTGCAAGTATAACATTTGTCATCAATTTTATTGTAGCAAACGTTATATCATACGTCAAGTATTACCGGCTTACATTCTTTAATATAAGCGGAAAAGTGTAGTGATAATTCAAAGAATAAAGTGGTCCTATACAAACGGCACTTTTAAGGTACATCTATGTCATACAAATCCAAACACTTCCAAAGCAGTTTTTTATTTTATAAGCCCAAATTGGTCTTTCACAGTTGCATTACCATTGTACCTTCTTTTATGTTCCCAAACAAGATGTAAAAAGCTCTTGGCCTCTTTATTAAGGGTCAAGAGCTTTTGCTCGCCGCTGAGCTTCTGCTTCAAAGATTGTGTTCAGCTTAATTTTCAATCATCTACACTTTGCGTTTCAGATAATTCTTCCCAGTCTTCCGGGTTTCCACACCTACGGAGATACTCATGCCCGCCATCGACTGCACACGATCCGCAAGAACAAAATTTGAAATCATGTACAGTGCAGCTTTCAATAACGTCCCTGCACTTTTTACACCGGATCATATTTCTCACTATTTTCATCATGCACGTCACCCGCAGTCAATTATCGGCGCTCACATCATTTTTTGAGCCGCAAATAGTATTTTTCAAGGCTCTTATCGCAGACATTCACAATATGCAGCCAATCTTCCCGTGTGAGCTTGCGGAAGATGATCGGGTTCACCTCGATAGTCTCCACGTCCTTGCAGCGCATCAGGAATCGCATATCTTCAAAACGCTTGAAGGGGTTGGAGAGGATGTTCTTCTCCACATCCTTCCGGGTATAACCGCCCTTCTGATAAATGCTGGTGGATTTCTCTGCGATCATCCCGTGCGCCTTGCGGTCCTCGTAGAAGTCGATGAAGTAGTCCACCACGTCCGGCAGAGCGACTCTGCCGCTGGTGTCCATATACTCATAGATTGCTTTGAGCAGCACCGGCTTGTAGGAGTAGCTCATGTCCATCGTTTCGATGAACTTCATGAACTTGTCCGCCATATTCTGCGGCGTAATGAGATCCCAGCCATACTGTTTCGCAATGTTGCGGATGCTTTCCTCCCGGAAATAGTGAAACATCCGCTTATCACCAAAGGGAATCGAAAGGTCAGGTTTGACTTTTCCGTCCTTGATGTAACGCTCCACTGTCTCGGACTGCACATCCACCATCCGGACGAACTCGATCTGCGAGATCATATCCTTGACGCTGTTCTGCCAGTTGAAAAGGTCGATGATCTCATAGTCGGACACATCGATTGGCACATCCAGCCACGCTTCCGGCTTTTCGCCCTGAAACAGCATATCCTGATCCAGCTTGCGCTTGTTCTCCGGTGCCAGCACATACGCCATAGGCTGATATTTCGCAATGTCCAGCACCCGGTGCAGGCTGTAGGGCATATTGAACATATTAGCGTTGTCCACAAAGTCAACCACCAGCAGATCCTCTTTGCCCGGACAGCGGCGTGTACCACGGCCAAGCTGCTGCAAATAGATTGTTTTGGACATGGTCGGGCGCGCCATGAACAGCACCGTGGTATGCGGGCTGTCCCAGCCTTCGTTCAGAAGGTCGCAGGCGCAGAGAACATTGGTGGAGCCGGTTTCATAGTCCTTCAGGATTTTTTCCCGAACCTCTACCCGATCCCGCCCGGAAACTGCTTCCGCCTTCACGCCGCTGTCACGCAGCAACTTTGCAATTTCGGCTGCATGGTCTACGCTGGCACAGAAAATTACTGTCTTTTTGCCGTTGACGTACTTTAAATAGGTGTCAACGATCAACTGATTGCGTTCCGGGATGAACAGCTTGCTTTCCAGATCCTGCGAATTGTATTTGATGCCGTTGATCCGCACATCGGTCAGGTCGATGTTGGTCTTGACCCGGATGCAGCGAATCGGCACCAGAACGCCACGCTCCACGGCAGTCTTGAGATCCATTTTGTGGGCAACATTCTGGAACAGCTCCAGCATATCTTCGCCATCGCTGCGTTCCGGAGTGGCGGTCAGGCCCAGAATGAACTTCGGGTGGAAGTAGGTGAAAATCTTCTGGTAGGTGTTGGCTGCCGCATGGTGACATTCGTCCACAATCAGGTAGTCAAAATCTGTAGGCGAGAACTTTTCCAGATCCTTGGAGATACTCTGCACCGTTGCAAAAATGACCGTCTGGCTCATATCCTTCTGACTTCCGGTATATTCCCCAGTGTAGCCTCCGGCCAGACCTTAGCAAAGGTTTCTTTTGCCTGCGATGCCAGTTTCAGGGCATTGACCAGAAACAGCGTACGTCCGCCCACAGCTTTTGCATCCGTGGCAGCTGTAATCGTTTTTCCGACACCGGTTGCGTGGTACAGCAACGCGATAGTTTTACCATCCTCACGCATCTTCTTCAGGTTTTCGATAGCCTCCTGCTGGTAATCCCGAAGCTCGATGGTCTGTCCCATCTGCACCGGCAGGTCTGCTTCAAATGCCTTGAACATGGGGCTGGTGCCCAGAAACGTAATCAGCTCATCCTTGACCTTTTCCGGTTGCTTTTCCAGCTGGCTGTAGATCCAGCGGTAGACTTTCCAGTTGTCATAGATCAGGCTGTTCTGCTTCAGGAGGTCATCCGCATACTTGTTCTCAGACACCTTGCTTGGGTTATAGTAGGTTTCGCCGTCTATCTCAATCGCAATTTTGGATTCAGGAGATTCCAGCGCAAAATCGATATAACGGTGCCGACCGTAAATATCCACACAAGGATATTGCACTTGTAGATTTTCCGTCTTTTCCGGGCCAAACGCCTCACAGAACAACTGAACAAACAGTTCTTCCGCACGGCTGTTAACACTGGTTGCTTTTGATAGCTCCATGATGGCCCTCCTTTTTACATTTTAAGCTTAATCATACCTAAATCAATAAACGGCCGTTCAATTTTTCTGTCCTTTTTTGAGAACATTCTCTACAAATCGCTTCGTCATCATCGCGATCATGTTGATAATATAGGGCTTTATATCTGCCATTACCTGTAACATAGAAACCTTCTTTCTTATATCGCTCATCTATATTTTCCTGTCATTGGTCAGTCATTGACTTGATCCCATTGGAGCCAAAAGCATTTTGCTGGAGCTGTCATATTCTTTTCCTGTGAGTTCAGACCGAACAATATCATCATTCAACATTTTAATAAATGCCGCTGCTTCTTTTTGTGAAGAAATCACAATATGATCTTCTTCAAACTTGAACATCGTTTTGTAGCGAGAATGCTTTTTCAGATTCTCTAACAAATCGTTCTTTTTCATCTGTAAAACAGGCGAATTCTTTGCCTTTAATAACTTCTTTGCATTTGTCAGCTTACTTTTATTTTCAAACGCAACAAACTTTTCAAGGCTATCTACAATATCCAGATCGCGAATAATCTCAATCGTCTTCTGTGCCCCCGCTCGTATGTATTGCTCAAACCCAAAAAATCTCTGCATAAGATCCATTTTCGCTGTAACAACACTTGAAGAAAAAATAATTATATCTGCTCGTGAATCTATCTGTACAATGTCGCTATCAATTTCATCGTACGTATCTCCAGTAAGTCTAGCTATTATGTTCTTACTTCGATCAATTCTTGATACAGAGTATATATGTTGATAAACCCAAAAGTACTGGTCATTCAAATTAATTCTAAAAAGAAATCCAGACAGTTTATTTCTATCACTTTCCGAGTAGTACTCTGTACGCTTTTCAGCATCATCAAGGAAAGCAAAGGGTCTATAACTCTCTGTCAGACTAATCTCATAAAATTCTTTCTTATTGTCTGCAATATTTTCTGATGTGTCAAATTCTGCATCATCTGCAAGATAGGTACAATTGATAAAGCCCGCCACCTTATCTTTCGTACTAGAAAGCAACTTATCTGTTGCCCTGATTTTTTTAGTTTGATATCCACTTTCATCGCGCAGGCAGGCATATATTTCAATCCCGCAGACTGAACCAGAAAACATTATCGACTTAATCGATGCCTGAATTTCTTCCTTGGTCATTTGTTCATCTCCTTCATGTAGAGGACTGTATCATTAATCACTTTATATTCTACTGTGCTCGGATTTTTTAGAAATCCACCTTTTACTACAGCCAAGCAAACTTCATTATTAAAGTCAGGGTTACTTTTAAAGGTAACCTCATAGACTCGGTATCCTAAAATTGCCAACACAGGATTCGCATAGTACAAATGTGTTTTGCTTAGCAGCGCACACATCATAACCACAATAATAAGGAATGTTACCGCTCCCTGAATCGTTCCTACATCATCAATCAAAAGCGGGATAATCATTGTCATAAAGAAATTCAAACTTGCGTCCTCTTTTTCTACGAAGGAAGAAAGTTGATACCCTTGTTTCTTATCAGTCCATCTAAATGCCGTAAAAGGAATAAAAGATATGACTGCTGCTAAAATCCATGTAGCACATAACAAAAACACAACAATCAGCACATTATTAAGGCGAACAAATTCTCCCCAATATGACTGATTTTCAGCAAGTTCGCTGACGGGGGTAAATTTGAAATTGCGTACAATAGTCAAAAAAGCCAATGGACTCAATGATTGCAGCATTAGCTTATGTTTCAAGCTTAAATTCATTGACGCACCTCCATAAAGCTTACAGTTCAACAAATATCCTTTTGAATACCAGTGAAGTAAATATATCCTCTACTTGTTTAGCCAATTCTTTCGAATGGATTCGTGCCCCCAGCTCGATATTTCCTTCCTGTCCATGATATGAAAGGTTTGCGGATGTAATCAGCGTATCCGTTTGATCAACAGAAATTACCTTTGCATGAAGAGCAGACATTTTATCTTCCTGTTTTGGATAGTTATAAATTCGCAGAAATTTTCCCTTATAGCAGCATAAACGGTCAAAGGCCTTCTGACTCTCAATGTCATTCACAAAAAATTTCACGAGAACGCCTTCTTGGCTCTTTTGAATTACACAATCGACTAACTCGGCAAAATAATCCGAGAGGGAGTACCCGGTAATCAGAATGCTCTTCCTAGCTCCCATAAGCATTTCTCTTACGGTAACCTTTGTCGGTTTTGTTTTCAACGCAAAAGAAGGTGGCGCTGTAACAACTAATTCAGCGCTATCATCGTTACTTTGGGCAGTCGCTGAAACCATAGCAAGAATTTCATGAGCTTCTTTTTCAGAAAGAGATGGGTATCTCTTCTGAATGGCTCTAATAGACTCATTTCCACCAGATATAGCATCTGTGAGAATTTTGTTTAACAAAATATCTAAGCTTATACTTCCAGTTGACATAGTTCTTCCACCAAAGTTTTAAAATAAGACTGATTTTCTCTTCCGTCAATAGGCACAATTAGTCCGCGATCCAACATGCGATTTCCATTCTCGCAAGCTGTTTCTGAGATCATACAGCAGGAATGGCACGCCGCGCCATTTGAATTATTACCAGCAGGCACATTGTTAAGGCATTCCGGATCATTTGTGCAAACCAGTGCTTCCTGGAAAGCGTCTTTCATTAAAACAATAAGCTGATCAATATTTCCCAATTCTACAAGTCCACCAAGTGAGCCTTCTTTATCGGCACTTCCGGTATAGAGCAACACACCAGACATATCATCCCCAAAATAAATACGCTCACGAATAGCGGATGAAGAGTACCCCGAGGACATTGACATCTGCTTAATCAACAAATGTGCGAATGTATGCATCAGGACATACCTTGCATCTCGTAATGTGGTAACAGTCCATTCTTTAGATGCAGCGCAATCAGCCGTGTTGCGGCCACTTCAAACCACCCCCATAAAGAAAAAAGCCGCCCGAAGGCGGCATATCATCCATCAGGATTGACGGAACAACTTTTCAAAATCAGCGGCACCGGCCAGATACATTGCCTGATATCGTACGCTTTCCAGCTCATTGCAGATCTCATCCAGCTGAAGATACTGCTTTCATGCTGCTTCGCCCACCATTTTCCGGTGTGCGTCTTCCGCTGCCAGTTTTTTCCGCAGGAGCTCATGATACCGTGCATTGCTTCCCAATTCATCCCGAAAAAGCGTTGCCTCACGGTCATTGAAATAATCCAGCATTTTATCTTTATCCATCGTTTCCTCCATTACAGCTCCGTAAGCCATTCGCTGAATCGCTCGACGGCTTCCACAATCGCCGTTCCTGCCACGATGAGCAAAAAGCACCCGAACTCTGCCACAAAAAGGATCAGGAACTGTGTCCATTCCCTACAATAAAGAGTATAAAGTCCGCAGCCAAAAATATACAGCATCGGCAGCGCAAGCACAAATGCCGACAGATTCAATGTCAATTTCAGCATCAGCGCAAGGAAAGCCGTAAGCAGCGAAAACGGAAGAATGACCATCTTAAAAATGAACCTCATATCGAGCACCTGCCTTTCGCCCTTATTATAAAGGTATCTCCGCATCCATTGCAAGGATGTCAATCGATATGTAATCCGCAGCTCCTCTCTGCGGAAAAAAGTTAAAGTTCAGACAGTTTGGAAAGGATCTGTTTTCCGATGCCAATCAGCTCGTCCAGCCGATGCCGCAAATCTTCAATGTCTGCAGCATAAAGCTGATTGCTTTCATTCACACGTTTTGCCACCTGATTCAGATTGTTGCTGCAATTCTGAAGCAGGTACGACATCCGGCGCAACTGCGGCAGGTCAAGGTTCAAGCAGTATCCATCCAATGCCATTTTGCGGATATACGCACTCAGACTGCGGATGCCCATGCCATACATCTTTTCGTAAATCCGATTCTTTTCGGTTTTTGTGATGCGCAGGATCAAAATCTCGTCCCTCTTTTCTCTCATCGGGCATCACCATCCCGGTCCGAGTAGCTGCGGAACGGCTTGACCGGTTCCTCCTTATCCGACTTTTCGTTCAGGGCGGCCAGCACGGAAGGGCGCGCAGATTCCTCATCCGGCGTTTCTTCCATCTCCAGCTCGTGATGTTTTTCGTCCACATCCAGCTGTGCATTCAGTTCAGCCAGCCGTGCAGATTTTTGTGCCAGTTCTTCTTCCTGCGGAAAGGGCTTTTCCACTTCTGCCTGCGCTGCCGTCTGTTGCTGCAGCAGATTCTCCAGTCGGTTTTCTGCATTGGCAATGCGCTCGTCAAAACCGGCCAGCAGGTTGTCCAGTCGGGTGATATTGCCGTGCGGGTCGGCACCAAGTGCCACCGGATAAATCGCCTTCCTTTCAGCACCGCCTGCTGCTCGTTCCGGACCGGCTCATAGCGCACCGAAAGCTCAAAGCCGCGGTACTCGCCCAGCACAACAGGCTCTGTGTCGGGAAGTTCTTTTGCCGCCAGAATCAACCGTTCACCGGCAGTCTTTTTGTCATCGAACATCATGCCCTTGATGGTCATCCCGCAGAAGTTTTCCTTGTCCTGCGAATGGGCCGCAGCCGTTTCCGCATCGGTTTTCAGTGCGGAAATATGCGCTCTCTGCTGCTGAATATCTGCCGGGAACTGCGTCAGCAATTTGTCTTCCAGACGATATTTCTGGCTCTGATGGTCAGCTTTCAGGACTTTCAGTTTAGCCACCTGCACATCAAGGTCCATCTTTTCCTTAATCAGCAGGTTTCCGGCACACAGCGCCTTGACTTCGGCGTAAGAGAGCGCCTGCTCATCCACATCATCGCAGGAACGCACCGGGGATTTGCTGGTCATAATCTGCGAGATAAATCGCTGTTTATTTTCCAGTGTCTGCCAAAGGTACGCGTCAAAAGTTCCTTCCGTGACGTAGTTGAACACCTTCACCTCTTTGTTGCGGTTTCCCTGCCGGATGATACGGCCGTTGCGCTGAGTCATATCACTGGGTTTCCAGCCGACATCCAGATGATGAACCGCCACAAGCCGGTCCTGCACATTGGTGCCTGCACCCATTTTTGCAGTGCTGCCCAGCAGAATCCGCACATCGCCGAAGCGCACTTTGGAGAACAGTGCCGCCTTTTTTGCTTCAGTGTCCGCCGAATGGATAAAGGCCACCTCACTTTCCGGCACGCCTGCGGCCAGCAACTTTGTTTTGATGTCATCATAAACATTGAACTGCCCATCGTTTTTCGGGGTAGAAAGATCACAGAACAGCAGCTGCGTCAGTTTCTGCTCCCTGCCGTCCTCCCAGATTTGCAGCACATTCCGCACACAGGCGTTCAGTTTGCTGGCAGGGTCATCGGGCAGCAGCGGATTCATCAGCCTCTGGTCAAGGCCGATTTTCCGGCCGTCATTCGTGATGCAGAGCATGTTGTCCTCGGACGCATCCACAATACCGGAATGCACCTTGGCTGCACGCTCACTCAGATTCTGCACCATTTCTTTCTGGATGTCAGACGGTTTTACAACCACCGTTTCAAACTTTGCTTCCGGCACCGGCAGATGCAGCTGGTCGCTGGTCTTGATGTCGGCCACTTCCTTGAACATCGCCATCAACTCCGGAAGGTTGAAAAACTTGGCAAACCGGGTGCGTGCACGGTAGCCCGTGCCCTCGGGATGGACTTCGTCAAGAGGTTTTCGGTAATTTTTCTAAATTCATCAGGTTGTCCGCAAGGAAGCCCCTTGTGACCTCATGTCTGCACATATCCTTGAACATCTTTTCAATCGGCTTTTTGGCAGTTTCGGACTGCTTCACGCACACAATAAAGGTGGTTTTACCGATCTGCACCGAATAACTCGAATTCTGATTTTCCATTGAATTTCTCCTTTTATCGTCATTTTCTTGGTTTGGCTGGCAGACTGGCAACTGTGGGTGTACCATGATTTTCTTGCCAGCCAAAATTTTCTGCCAGTCAAATGGCTTATTCCATCCAAAAGACCTTTTTGCGGCCTTCCACGATCTTGCTTTTCAGGGCATCGCCCAGTTCCCGTTTTGCATCCCGGACGGTTCTGCCGGGGATGCCCCTTGGAGACGCTGCAATAAACAAACAGCGGCCCCGCAGACCTTTTTCAAAGTCTGCGGGGCCTTGTGCTGTGGGGCTATTTTACCTGCACGGTCATGGTTCGGTCACTGCCCGGTAGCCGCGGATGACGCGCCACTTGGCGATGCCCTTGTCCGGCTTAAAGCTGCCGTCGGCGCGGGCTTTCAGGTAGCCCTGCTCGATGGCCCACTGGGCGGCTTGGGCCAGCTCCGGGTCGGCTACGTCCGCAAAGGCGGGCAGAGTGGCCGGGGCCGGGCGGCCTGCGGTGTTCCAGAGGAGCATTGCCAGCTCGGCGCGGGTATGGGGCACGGCCACCCCTGCAGGCAGGAGCTGGTCAAGGATGAGCTCCGTGCCCACCTGATAGGCCACGACGCCCGCCACGCCCACGACTGCGACGCCCGCCAGAAGGGTGCCGAAGCCGTCTCCGCCGTCTGGGCTGCCCTCGCCGCTCTCGGCGGTGCGCCAATGGCCATAGAAGGTCACGTCCCGGTCGAGGTTGCCCACATGGTCCGCGCCCGGGCCCATGTAGTAGGGGCTATCCTCCAAGCGGGTGCCGTCTTCGAGGAACCAGCCCACAAAGTCGCTGCTGGTGATCGCACCGGGGATCTGCATCGACGGCTCCGCTTCGTCCCCCGGGCGGACGACCCAGTAGGCCAGATAGTTCGTGGGGGACTGCTCCGACCGAGCGATCTTCGCCTTCTTGCTCTCGTTCATTTTGCCTTCCACCAGATCAAGGCCGTGAGATATGATCAGGCGTCCCAGTTCGAGGGCATAATAATCCTGTTCCTCCGATGCATCCGTTTCCGCCGTGATGACGGTGCCTGCGCCGGAAGCCTTCAACTCGTCTGCCACGATGGCCGAGCCGTAGACTTTCACGTCCAGCGTGCTGTTCGCCACGGTGAGCTTGCCGCACCGAATGCCAAAGTTGAAGAAGTTGCCCTCCGCGTTCGTGCCTGCAATGGTCACCTTGCTGTTTTGGATGGTGATGTCTTCGTCAGAGCGGCCTGCCCGGATCGCGTCCTCACCAATGTCGCCATCGATATTGCCCGTAATGGTAAGGTCTGCATTGTTCAGCGTCAGCGGGCCATCCGTAAGGATTCCATCGGCGTTGGAAAGGGTGGCTGTGCCGGTAATGGTCAGCTCTTCTGCCAATTCGGAATCGATGCAGCCATTAACACTCGCGGCCCCATCCAGCGTGAGATCGGCATCGTTCAGGGTCAGCGTGTTGGTTGTCGGGTCAAACTTCACAGACCCGCCATCCTCCAGCACGTCGTTCTGGTTGGTTTCCGTTACCTGCTTGCCTGCTACCAAAAGGGCGTAGGTTTCACTTTCCGGCTGGTCCGGGTCCACATCCGTCAGTTCCAGATAGTCCTGGTTCCGTCCTATGGCAGCAGTAAAGTTTTCAAAATTTTCGTTCACGTTGATCTCCGTATACGCGTCGTCCGCGCCGGTGCGATACCAGAACTTGCTTACGTCATTTCCGATGCTCAGTCTCCCCTGGACGATGTTATTGCCGTCGCCGTTTTCCGCCACAATCATAAGCAGATGGCCGCCGTTGTATGTCAGAAGACAGTCCTTCCCGATGTACCGATCCGCATGGATCTCCAGCTCGCTGCCAGGGTTCATGGTAGTGGAATTGGCGATGCCGTAGGTTGCTCCCTGGAACTGTGCTCCTGTGATGTTCACGGTGCCATCGATCTGGACGTTTCCTCCGGCGATGCCCGTATGAAAATCTTTCAGCGTGATCGTGGTCCCGGCTGTGATCGTTGTTCCTGTGTCTCCGCCCAAAATTCCTTTCGGCTTAGTATCCGAATATCTCCCCAGATCGGCATAGGTGAGATCGTATTCTCCCCCGGCGATCTCTTTTGCTTCCTCAATGCCGTTGCCTTTCGTCCTGCCCGTCACCTTGCCGTTTGCCACCAGCCTCAGATTTTTTTCACTGAGGGCTTTGACCAGCGGGACCGTTCCAAAATCCGCAACTCCAACTGTGGTCAGCGTCACGTCTCCGTGAAAGGTCAAAAGGCCATGGTCATAGGATACCTCACCATGAATGCAGCTCACATTCTCACCATCGACCCGTCCGACATACTCCGGATACAGAAACACACTTGTCACACTGCAAGCTGCTCCGATCGTCGAGCTGCCCGCCAGTGCCAGCGGGGCCGCGAGGTTCAGCGCGAGGGCTGCGGAAAGCACCCCGGCGAGGAATTTCTTCCATCTTCGTTTCATTGCAAAAGCCTCCCTTTTTCACCCAATTTTGTTGCAGGAAAAAAGCTCCACGGTTCACTTTTAGGATACCGTGGAGCTTTGGTTTTTGCTATTAACCCGGGGTTAGTTTTTGGTTAATTCCGGGGGGCGTTTTTCTGGTACCACTCCGCCAGCCGGGCGCGGCGGGTGCGGGGGTCGCCGCCCATATCCAGCTTTGCGTACAGCTGGTTGATGTACTGCTTCACCGTGCCCTCGGAGAGGTAGAGGGCGGCGGCGATCTCCTTGTTGGTGCACCGCCCGGCCACCAGACGGGCCAGCTCCCGGTCGCGGTCGGTCAGGGGCAGCTCCGGCGCGGGGGCGGGGGCCCGCAGGCCCAGCCGGGCGGCAAAGGCCCGGCCTGCGGGCAGGATGCGGGCCACGAAAGGCCCCAGACGCGGCTCGCACACGGCCCAGTCCTCCCCTTCCAGCAGGGGGGCCAGGGCGGGATACTGCTCCACAAAGAGCACCCAGAAATCGTCCTGCACAGCGTCCAGCAAAGCCGCTGCCAGCGCGGCCCGGGCCTCGGCCCGCTGGCCGAAGTGGAGCTGCGCCGCCGCCAGCTGGATGCGGGTCTGCAGGCCCACCAGACCGTAGTGCATGGCCTCGCACCGGCGCAGCAGGCCCTCGCTGTGGGCAATCACCTTCACGTACTCCCCCTGCGCCAGCCAGACCTGCTGCTCGATGAGGGACATCATGGGGCGGCAGGGCCCAAAGAAGCTCACCTCGGCCAGCTTGTGCTCCCGGAACAGCTCCGGGGCCTGCTCCGGCCTGCCCTGCAAAGCGTAGAAATAAGCGACGATGCTCTCCAGCAGATGCACCTGCACCCCATCGTGCTTTTGCAGCAGGGCGGCGCGCTTGGCGGCAAAATCGTACTCCTCTTTCCCCTTGCCGCACAGGGCCAGCCGCAGGGCCAAAAAGTCGCAGCAGAGGGTCATGTTCTCCTGCCCGGCGGCGTCGGCCCGGGCCCGCTCCAGCAGCACGGCGGCTTTCTCCCACGCCCCCTGCAGGTAGGCGGCCTCCGCGTCCATCAAAAGCTCGGCCCCCCGGCCGTGGCCGTTGGTGATTTTATAGTAATGGGGCATACACTCGTACATTTCGGCCAGTTCTTTGCCCAGCTCCCCGGGGGCGCGGTAGTACATCATCAGCACCGAGGGGGAGCCGAAGGTCCAGCTGCCGCTGTTGCGCAGGGTGACGGCGGGGCGGCTCATCTGGCGGCTGGCGCTGCGGTGGAGGCGGCTCATCTGGGTGATGTCGTTGTAGAACAAGAAGCTCTGGATAAGGTCGCACTCCCCCAGCAGGTTGCCCCGCTCGGCGGCGGGCCACTCGGGGTGTTGGGCCACGGCGGCTTCCAGCAGGGCTTTCAGCTCCATCATTTTGGGGATCTGCTGCCAGGTGAACATCCGGCGCATCAGCACCAGAATGGCCAGCGGGTGGCGCTGCAGCGCTTCCACCGGGCAGCGGTCCAGCCGCTGCAGCAGCTCGGCGGGGCTGAGGGAGGCAAGCAGATTCCCCGCGTCCGCCTCGATGACGGCAAGGGCTGCGTCGCGGTCGCCGCAGTGCTCAAAGGCCTGCAAAGCGTGGAGGTACTGGGCTTTTTGGGCATACCAGCGGCCATACCGCTGCCAGACCTCCGTTTGCCGGGCGGTGGGCAGCTGGGCAAAGAGCCGCTCGGCGCACTCTTTCATCATGTGGTGGAAGCGGAAGCTCACCCCGTCCGGCAGGCGGGTGACAAAGGCGTTTTGCTGGGTGAGGGCCCGCAGCACCTCCTCCGCGTCGGGCAGGGCGGTGACAGCCCGGGCCATCTCCACCGTGAACTCATCGGCCAGCCCCATCACAGCGAGGAAGCCCCGGGTCTTCTCGGGCAGGGACTCCAGCATGGCGGCGGTGAACATGGCGTAGATGTCCGACCCCGGCTGCAGCAGGCTCCCCCGCTCGGCCAGGGCATGGAGGTTCAGGTAGACGGCGGAGAACCACCCCTCGCAGGAGCGCAGCAGGCTCTCGGCCTGGGCGGCGGTGATCTCCACGCCGCAGCGGTGGGTGTAGGCCAGCAGCTCCTCCCGGTTCAGGCGGAGGCCGTCGGCCTCGATGCGGTGGAGCCGCCGCCCCAGCCGCACCACCTGCTCCCCGGGCAGAAAGCGGTTGCGGCTGGCCACGATAAGGTGGACGTTCTCGGGCAGGCGGTAGGCCAGCCGACACAAAAACTGCGCCACCCGCTCGTCCCCCAGCAGGTGGAAATCGTCCAGAAAAAGATAGTAGTGCGTTTTGCCGCCCAGCGCGGCACACAGGTCCTCCAGCAGCAAAGCCGCGCCGCTGGCGTCGGCGGGGCAGTCGTAGCCCTCCAGCACCGTCAGCCCGGCGGCGGTAAAGGCCTTCTGCACGCTTTTCCAGAAGATGGAGCGGTTATCCGAGTAGATGCTGGCTTGCAGCACCACGGCCCCCGCCTTGGCCTGTTCTGCCAAGAACCAGCGCACCGCCGTCGTTTTACCGTAGCCCATGGGGGCCACCACCGCCGTGAGCGCACAGGACGCTATGGGCCGCAGCGTCTCCCGCATTCGGTCCGAGATATAGATGATGTTCAGGTTCTGCCTGTTTCTGGCCATGCGCGTTCCCCTTTTCCTTATGCTAAGGCTATTGTAGCACATTTGCGGCGAAGAGAAAAGTGCGGCAGGGGTGCAAAAAAGCAGGCAGAGCCTTCGCCTTTGCGAAAAGTTCTGCCTGCGTTCTTTTTATAAATTGGTGTTCTTGGGAGCGGCGGTTTTGGCTTAGTACATGCCGCCCATACCGCCCATGTCACCGCCTGCAGCAGCGGGTGCAGCAGGGGGTTCCGGCAGATCAGCGACCAGGCTTTCGGTGGTCAGCACCATCTCAGCGACGGAGGCTGCGTTCTCCAGAGCGGAACGGGTGACCTTGGTGGGGTCAACGATGCCAGCAGCGATCATATCGTCCACAAAGACCTCGTTCTGAGCATCAAAGCCGTAGTTGGGCTTGTTGGCAGAGATGATCTTGTCGATGATGACACTGCCTTCCAGACCGGCATTCTTAGCGATCTGGCGCAGAGGAGCTTCCAGAGCCTTCAGAACGATCTTGGCACCGGTGCGCTCGTCGCCTTCCAGCGTGTCGCACAGCTCACGCACAGCGGGGATCGCATTGATAGGAGCAGTGCCACCGCCAGCAACAACACCTTCCTGAACAGCAGCCTTGGTTGCGTTCAGAGCATCCTCGATGCGCAGCTTCTTGTCCTTCATCTCAACTTCGGTAGCAGCGCCGACCTTGATGACGGCCACGCCGCCAGCCAGCTTTGCCAGACGCTCCTGCAGCTTTTCACGGTCGAAATCGCTGGTAGCGGCCTCGATCTGGCTGCGGATCTGAGCGATGCGGGCTGCGATGGCATCCTTATCGCCTGCACCGCCAACGATGGTGGTGTTCTCCTTGGAGACCTTCACCTGACGGGCATGGCCCAGCATCTGGACGGTAGCATCCTTCAGCTCATAGCCCAGATCGGAGGAGATCACGGTGCCGCCGGTCAGGGTTGCGATATCCTGCAGCATTTCCTTGCGGCGGTCGCCAAAGCCGGGAGCCTTGACAGCGCAGACGTTCAGGGTGCCGCGCAGGCGGTTGACGATCAGAGTGGACAGAGCCTCGCCCTCAATGTCCTCAGCCACGATCAGCAGTTTCAGACCGTTCTGCATCACCTGCTCCAGCAGAGGGACCAGATCCTGAATCACGCTGATCTTCTTATCGGTGATCAGGATAGCGGCGTTGTCCAGATCAGCCACCATCTTGTCGGTATCGGTGACCATATACGGGGTGAGGTAGCCGCGGTCGAACTGCATGCCTTCCACGATCTCGTTGTAGGTCTCAGCGGTGGTCTTGTTCTCCTCAATGGTGATAACGCCATCGGAGGTGACCTTCTCCATAGCCTCGGCGATCAGACGGCCGATCTCGGGATCGCCTGCAGAAATAGTGCCGACGCGGGCGATATCGTTGCTGTCCTTCACCTTCTGGCTGTGAGCCTTGATGGTCTCAACAGCCTTGGCAACAGCCTTGCTCATGCCGCGGCGGATATCCATGGGGTTTGCACCGGCGGTGACATTCTTCATGCCCTCGGTGACCATGGCCTGTGCCAGAACGGTTGCGGTGGTGGTGCCGTCGCCTGCTGCGTCGTTGGTCTTGGTAGCGACTTCACGCACCAACTGTGCGCCCATGTTCTCGAACTCGTCCTTCAGCTCGATCTCCTTTGCGATGGTCACGCCATCGTTGGTGATGACCGGTGCGCCGAACTTCTTGCCCAGCACCACATTGCGGCCCTTGGGGCCGAGGGTGATTTTAACGGTGTTAGCCAGGGTATCAATACCGGCACACAGTGCCTTGCGGGCGTCCTCGCCCTGCTTGATCTGCTTTGCCATAATACATCGCTCCTTTATAATACAAGCTCAATTGAAAAGGGAAAATTCAGTTTCAGTCTTCCACAACAGCCAAAATGTCGCTCTGGCGCACAATGGTGCACTCTTCGCCGTCCACCTTGACTTCGGTGCCGGAGTACTTGCTGGTGAGGACCTTATCGCCGACCTTGACGGTCATCTTGACTTCCTTGCCGTCCACGACACCGCCGGGGCCGACAGCCACTACCTGTGCCACCTGCGGCTTCTCTTTTGCGCTGCCGGTCAGGATCAAGCCGCCCTTGGTGGTCTCCTCAACCTCAACAGTCTTAATGACAACACGGTCTGCAAGAGGAATGATCTTCATAATTCTTGCCCTCCAATTATATTGAATTTATTTGAAACTTTGTTACGTCCTGCGGGGGCTTCGTGTGTGCTCCGCAGCGGTTTAGCACTCCTTTTCTCTGAGTGCTAATTGTATTGTACTCATCTTGCTCTGAAAAATCAAGGGGTTTTGCAATTTTTCTTTGTTAAGAATTTATGACGTCCAAAAATCGCACCCTACTACGCAAAAAAGCGGTGTGTTCTTGACAGGACGCGCCGTCTTTTTTATACTTATAGCGCATTACAAAAACACAGCTGACGCGCTTTGCGGCAGAACGGAGGATACTTTGACAGACAAAAAGCTGATCTCATCTTTGCAGGGGCTGCGGGCAGTCGCATTTCTGAGCGTGGTGCTCTCCCATTGCGGGGCACCGTGGCTGGGGCCGTGGGCGATCACGGTATTCGTGGCGCTGTCCGGTTTTTTGATGACCTGCAACTATTACGACCGTCCCCGCACAGCACCGGGACTGCGGTCCGCCATAGCCTTTTCTCTGCAAAAAATACGCAAGCTGTATCCGCTGCACCTTATAATGATGGCTGCCGCGTTGTTATTTGTGCTGAAGGGGCTTCTGGCGCAGCCCTCTGCCCGCGGGGTGCTCTCCTGTGCAGCGCAGCTTGTTGTAAGCATTTTTCTGCTGCAAACATGGATTCCCTCCAGCCGTTTCTGGTTCTGCCTGAACGGAGTGGCGTGGTATCTTTCGGTACAGGCTTTTCTGTATGCCATCTTTCCCCCGCTTCTCGCCGTACTGAAAAAGGCGGATGTCCGCAGGCTGCGCTGCATTGCCGCCGTGATCTTCTGCGCACAGTGCCTTGCGTCCTTTGTTTTCTGGAAAGCCGGGCTCAGCGGAAAGGCGGCCTTTTACCTGACCTATCTGTGCCCTGTGTTCCGGGCGGGAGATTTTACCATCAGCTGCTGCATGGGCTGCCTTTACCACAGCCGCAAACAGGAGAGCGGCCTGCCGGGCGGTGCTTTCTCCCTGCTGGAGCTTGCTGCTGTGCTGCTTGCGGGCGGCTGCCTGTTTATCGCCGCCAAGCAGGTGGGGGTTCTGGGCGCGGTGGCCTTCCGGTACAATGTGCTGTTTACCCCCTCTGCGGTGCTGCTGGTCTGGCTGCTTGCCGTGGGTAAGGGAATCATTTCCCGGCTGCTTTCCGCAAAGCCGTTTTTGTGGCTGGCCGGGCTGTCCCCTTACGGTTTTCTGATTCATCAGGTGCTGATCCGGTATATGGAGTGGACTGCGGACAAGTTCAGCTTTACGGTACATCCTGTGGTCTGGACCCTGACCGTATATCTGCTCACGCTCTGCCTGAGCAGCTTTTACAAGGCGCTGGAACGCCGGGTGCGGCAGCGCCATACCCAAACCGGCGCATAACAGTAAAACACAAGGCCGCTGCACGGAACAATGTGCAGCGGCCTTGTTTGGGTCTGATGGTTTATTTCTTTACTTCACAGCCGCTTTTTTGGCGGTAAAGCGCTGGTAGGCGGGCAGCGGCAGCAGCACGCGGCCTGCCAGCGGCTGCACCTGCACCGACACCTGCTTGCAGGGGGCGCACTCGCCGTCCACTGTGGCAATGATGGGTCCGCGGCCATCTGCTGCCCGCAGACTGACCGATTTTGCGCGGCGGTAGATAAAGTAGGGCTTTGCGGCCTCGGTCAGCTGGCCGTTTTGAAAGTGCTGGCCGTTTTTGTACAACATCAGCAGTTTTGCAATGACCCGGCGGCTGACCTTGCGCACGATGAACACATCCAGCCAGCCGTCATCCGGCTGTGCCTCCGGCCCGGCCATAAAACCGCCGCCGTAGGCGCGGCCATTGCACACTGCGCACATCAGACAGTCCACGGTCAGCACCTCGCCGTCAATGACGTACTCCACCCTGCGGCCGATATGCCCGCACAGCTGCTGAACAATGGACAGCGCATAGGCTGCCTCGCCGCCGCACAGCGGGATGCGCCGGAACTTGGGGATGCCGTAGGCCACCTGTGCGTCCAGACCGGCGGCGCAGATGGTGGCAGAAAGCCCCAGACTGGTGCGCATCAGGTCGATGGGCACTGTCCCGCCGGCCAGCTGGGCGTCCAGATCCAGAAACTCCTCCTTTGTACCGTAGGTGCGCAGAAAGTCGTTGCCGCTGCCATAGGGCAGGCAGCCCACGGCGGTCTTGTCAAAGCCGTGAGCGCCGGTGAGCGCCTCGTTGAAGGTGCCGTCACCACCGGCGGTAAAAATGTGAAGTTCCACCCCGGCCTTTTGGGCAGCAGCGGCGGCAGCGCGGGACAGTTCCCGGGCGTGGCCAGCGTGGGTGGTGACGCGGATGGTGTAGTCCTCCGGGGCGAGCCCGGCACCGGCAGCCGCTGCCGCGATCTGCTGCGGCAGGGTGCGGGTACAGTCGGCCTTTCCGGCTGCGGGGTTCAGAAGAAACAGCGTGTGCATCGGGGTCCTCCCTGTTGTAACTCTATTTCCTCTATAATAGTCGAAAACCGTGCCGGTTGCAAGCAAAAACGCTATTTTCTTATAGGGTTATGGTCTCATCCTCCCGCAAAACGATGCTGCCATCGGCGGCGCAGTCTGCTGTCCAGTGCTGCCCTACGCAGGCAGTTCCGGCAGCAATGCGGTTTGCAAGTGCCTGCTCCACCGCCCTGTCCACCTGACGGCGCAGTTCCCGCGCACCATAGGCCGATTGCGCCCGGGCAGCCAGTGCCGCCCCCACCTGCGGGGTGTGGCGCAGCCGGTAGCCGCTGCGGGCGGCGCGCTGCTCCAGCTGACAGAGCATTTTTTCTGCAATGGCGCAAAGGTTTTCCTCTGCCAGCGGGCGGAACACGATCACCTCGTCCAGCCGCCCCAGCAGCTCCGGGCGGAACCACTTTTTAGCTTCCTCCACAGCCTGCGCGGACTGCTTTTCAAACACGGCTTCTGCCCCGGCAGCAAAGCCCAGCGGCGCGTTCTGCCCCGCCAGAAACCGTGCACCCAAATTTGAAGTAAGCAGCACGATGGTGTTGCGGAAATCTGCCTTGCGGCCCATGGCATCGGTCAGCTGACCGTCCTCCAAAATTTGCAACAGGATATTCTGGATATCCGGGTGCGCCTTTTCGATCTCGTCAAACAGCACCACGCTGTACGGGCGGCGGCGCACAGCCTCGGTCAGCTGCCCGCCCTCGTCATGGCCGAGGTAGCCCGGCGGCGCACCCAGCAGCCGGGCGGCGGTGTGCTGCTCCTGATACTCCGACATATCGAACTTGAGCAGTGCCTTCTCGCTGCCGAACCAGCTGACCGCCAGTGCCCGCGCCAGTGCGGTCTTGCCCACGCCGGTAGGCCCCAAAAACAGCATAGCACCGATGGGACGCCCCGGCTCTCCCAGACCGGTGCGGCTGCGCCGGATGGCTCCAGCCACGGCCGCCACCGCTCGCTGCTGACCGACGATCTCGGCATTCAGGCGGCTTTCCAGCTTGTCCAGACGCTCCCGCTCCTGCTCGCCCACCCGCTGGGCGGGCACGCCGCTGGCGGCTGCCACCACCCGGGCGATATCCTCCGGGGTGAGCACCGGCTGGGTGCGCTGCTCCTTTTCGGCAAGGATACGCGCCGCCGCACAGGCTTCGTCCACAAGGTCGATGGCCTTATCCGGCAGACAGCGGCCGGGCAGGTACCGCACCGAAAGCTCCACTGCCGCCTGCAAGGTCTGGGGCGGCAGGCGCACGTTATGGTATCGCTCGTAGCGGGGCGCAAGGCCGTTGAGGATTTCCACCGCCTGTGCGGGGGTAGGCTCCTCCACCTGCACCCGGCCAAAGCGGCGTTCCAGCGCGGCGTCCTTCTGGATGTGGGTGCGGAACTCCTGATTGGTGGTGGCTCCGATAAGCTGCAACTCGCCCCGGGCAAGCACCGGTTTCAGGATGCTGGCGGCGTCGATGGCACCCTCGGCGGCACCGGCACCCACGATGGTGTGGAACTCGTCGATGAACAGGATGGCAGTGCCGTCCCGCACCAGCTCTTCCAGCAGGTTTTTCAGCCGCTCCTCAAAATCGCCCCGGTATTTGGTGCCCGCCACCAAGCTGGCCATATCCAGCGCCAGCAGCCGCCGCCCTTGCAGCGCTCTGGGCACCTGCCCGGCGGCAATGCGCAGCGCCAGACCTTCGGCCAGCGCCGTTTTGCCCACGCCCGGCTCGCCGATCAGACAGGGGTCGTTTTTCTGGCGGCGGCACAGGATCTCCACCATGCGGTCAAGCTCGGCTTCCCGGCAGAACACCGGGTCCAGCTCCCCTTCGGCGGCGCGGCGGGTCAGATCGCGGCAGTATTTATCGCTGGCGCGGCTGCCCCGGGGGATGCTGGCCGACACCCGGGGCTGGGCGGGCAGCACAAACTGTCCGCTCAGCTGGCGGCACTCCCGCACCGCCTCGGTGAGCGAAAGCCCCATCTCCGCCAGCAGCAGCCCGGCGGCGCAGCCGTCATCTTCCAACATGGCACAGAGCAGATGCTCCGGCTCTGCCCGGCTGACATGGGCATTCTGCGCTCCAATGAGCGCATAGTCCATTGTGCGGCGCAGGTCCGGTGCCATGGACTGCCGATCCAGCCGCTGTGCCGGGGCGCTGCGCCGCTGCGCCAGCTGACGGCGCACCTCCGGCTCGGTGATGTTTTTCCGGGTGAGGAACTGCGCCGCAGCGCCCTGCTGCTGCAGCATTGCCAGCAAAAGATGGCTGGTATCCGCCTGCTCACAGCCCAAATCCCCCGCCAGCTGCACCGCCTGCTGCAACAGCCGCGCCGCCGGGCGCGAAAAGCCCCGGTAACCGCCCATGCCCAGATTTTCCCAAATGCCCATGTGTCTGCTCCTTGCTGCATATAAAATCGTCTGCACTGGAAGTATAGCCCTAAAGGCGCAGAAAAAATCAGTCGTTTGTGTCGGGCGGCAGAAAAGTAAAAACCGATCCGCAGCGGTTGCCGGGGCGCGGGTGCGACCGGCTGCTGCGGATCGGTTTTTGAGATTTTATCTTGCGGGGAACGTTTTCAGAACGAGCCGCCTCCGCCGCCGTGGGTGGAGCCGCTGGAGGAGGTGTGAGTGGAGCTGCCGCCGGAGTCGCTGGAGCTGGACTCCTTTGGCCGCTCGGTGCGGTGCACCTCACGGTACAGATACAGATCCCGCTGGTTGGTCAGCTTCATGCTGCCCTGCCGCACATAGCTAGTTGCGTCCCGCTGCGGTGCCACGCTCTTGAGCCGGCTCTTCATCACGCCGGTCACGATCAGTGCCGTGATCAGGCCAATGACCAGCGCCACGCCCAGATACACGATCGAGAACGGCTCCTTGGGCATGTTGTCCACATCGTAGGGGTGGCCTTCGCGGGCGGCGGTGACATATGCGTCCGTCCACTGGATAAAGGTGCGGAAGGCGGCGGCGTAATCACCGTCTGCCATATCGGGGGTCATCTGCTCGCCAAGGTACTGGATGCCGGCATCCGTAAAGGCGGTAATGCCGTAGCCGCAGGTGGAGATATGCCACTTACGGTCGCCTATGCTCACCAGCAGCAGCACGCCGTCCCGGTTTTCGCCGTAGCCGAACTGGCAGTAATCATACAGGTCATCGGCATATTCCTCCATGCTGGTGCAGCCCTCGCTTTCCAGCGAGTCGATGGTAGCAATGATCACATCAAAGCTCTGACGGACGCTCAGTTCCTCCAGTGAAGCTTCCAGCTCGCCGTCCTCATCCTCGGTCAGGACTTCTGCGCTGTCGTTCACGCGGTAATACAGGTCGGCAAAGCCGTCTGCGGCAAAGGCCGGCACAGCCAGCGCCAGCAAAAGCATCAGTGCGGCCAACGCAGCACAGAGGGAGCGCAGCGGGGTAACAGTCTTTTTCATCTTCCGTCCCTCCTTTACAGAATCCCGGCCAGCCACAGCAGCCACATCACCGCATAGGATGCTGCACCGACGGCTGCCGTAAGTCCCAGCGTCCACTTGCGGGCGGCGACCTTATCCACCGGCAGGTTGCCCACAAACTTGCCGGTCTGGCCGTTCATGGCAAAAATGTAGTTGTTGCCCTGCCAGCTGGTGCTCAGCACCCATACCGGGAACAGGGCATACTTTGCCTTGCCGCCGTGCAGCTGAATGCTGCTGTTCTCCATTTTCACGGAGTCGTAGCCGGTAACGGTCTGGGTAAAGGCGTCCTCGGTGGACTGACGGATACGCTCGTTGGCGCGCTGGATGCTCTTTTGGGCATCCACATCGTACTTATCGGCCACATAGCCTGCCAGATATGCAGTCTGGAACGGGATGGCGTCCTGCATGGCAAAGGGCTCGATGGATTCCATCAGGTCGTCTGCCATCTTGGAGGAGCCGTCCACCGGAACCGCGTCAAAGCCCAGCACGCCGTCCCGGCGCACGGAATAGTAGCTGGTCTCGGTATAATCGTAGTCGTCATCCGACCAAAAGCGGGTGCGGGTAGCGGTAAAGCGCAGCTGGGCATCGGCGTCGCTGTCGTACAGCCAGAAGGGCACATACACGCCCTTGATCTCGTCGATGTGGTTCTGGCTGCGGA
>OGJY01001725.1_pt1 | contig 24474 bp, 23 predicted proteins | sample 1572231 | NCBI WGS metagenome assembly OGJY01 (sample SAMEA2582121, study PRJEB24529) | metagenome | biome: Human gut stool | place: China | collected 2011
GCAGAAGTCCGCTCGTTTCCATATTGTTACCTATATAATATAGGCAAACGCCCAACTTCTTGATTTTCAATCAAAGTCCAAATTAGAGCGAGTTAGTTTCGTTAACGTTACATTTTCTATATATTTTTCATGCATGTTCTATGGAATTCCGTTTTTTTATATACCTTTGCTGCCGGAATATTAACAATAAATTTTTAAACGTATGAATTCAAAATCAGCAGCAAAATTGGCTGCATGCGCCTCATTTGCGCTATTTCTGAGTGGAATTCCTTCACAGAAGGCCTGCGCACAAGAGCAGGAGAAGAAGGTTGTGGTAGAAGATGCAGACAACGAGAAGCGCTATCTGCCAGCCAACAGCATCAGCGTAAGCAGCGGATATTCATGGCTCAGCAACGAAATTCTTACGGCCAACGGCGATAAACTGGGCAGAACGCCTACCGGCTTCGACGTGACCATGGAATACGCCCATCTGTGGAAACTGAAGAACACCCGCCGTCCTTTTTATATAGGCTTCTCCATTAATGGCATGGGCAGCAGAACCAAGGTGGAAATCCCTAGAAACGGCGGCAATGACGTCAACGATGTAATCATGAACTATTTCGTCGGTGCGGGTTACAAAATGGCCTACAAGACCAACAAGCGCTTCATCTGGAATCTGCTGCTGAGCCTTGGCTACGCCTGCACAGACGACGAATTCGCCACCGTAGATGGCTTTGGCGTCTATGCGGAAATGGGATGCGAATACATGCTCAGCAAGCACTGGTCGGCTGGCGTGAATCTTGGCGGCATGTCCTCCGCTTACAAGCAGCCGGCAGGCTGGGACGGCAGCAAATATAAATACGGAATCGATCACAATGGCTTGCGCGCAAAGCTGGCCTACTACTTCTAATTACGGAACCAGGCTCATTGAATTATAAGAAAGCAGCGAGGCGATACTCTACCTTGATTATTTATAGGTAGAATATCGCCTCGTTTCCTTCATTGAAGAGGAGGTCCAGGATGCTCATATTCGGCTGGAAACCGTGCTTCTGTTCATAGACCTGATAATAGCGCTGGGGAGCGAATTCTGCATCAGGAAGCGGCTTCTTTGGGCGAATCGCATCGCGGAAATCCTTGATTTCATCCTCTTCTTTCAGTTCTTTACTCTGAATATAGGCTTCGGTGATTGAAATCTTCGGGCGAATATCCAGAAGCTCTATCATCTTCTCTGTTGTCTCCATGTTGAAATCGAAGAGAAACTCGTATTTCTTTTCGAAGAAGGGGCGGATGTCGTCCTGGTAATACTCGAAGAAAGGGCTCTCGCCGTAGGCGGAGAGGAGCGCATTCCAGTGGACGTGGCGCCAGTTGGCGTGGTCGGAGATGCGGATATCCTTCATCGCCAGCGATGTGTTGTGGTTCGTTGGGATGGTGAGCGAGAGAGGGCCGTTGGTGGTTGGGATGATCATACGGTTGCGATAGGTTTGCTTGATAAAGCTCTCGTGGCGCTCTATCAGGCATTCATCGTAGCGGTTCAGCTTCTGATACCACTGGATGGGGCCGAAATATGTGGAAGAAAGAAGGGCTTTCAATTTTGAATTTTAAATTAAGGATTAATAATAAGGGCGAGCGATGGGATCGGCTAAAACAGCTTATACGCCTTGCCTATCATCTGATGCTTATGCACCACCTGCTGCCCGGTAGGCGTTTTCAGCAGATAGAAGCGGCAATCCTTGCAGCCGCAGCGCCTGCAGCATACCATGGGGATGATGAAACTCGCCGTATCGATGCGGATCGTATCGCCCGGAAGCTTCTCTACCCTACCGATGAAATAAGCCATGAATACTTTCTTGCGCCGCTGGTTGCGAAGCGGCTGAACCACGGTATCGGCATAAACCACCACCTCGCCACGATTGAAAAAATCGCAGTCAATCCTATTCACTATCACCCGGTTGCCAGCTTTCAGTTGCGGGGGAAGACCTCCCGCAGGCACCGTGAAGACAGTGAAGGCATAGGTTCGCACCGCCCACACCAGGAGCAGCGACAAGCCTAAAGCTATTAGGAACTTAACTGCGATTTTCAAATCTATCTTTGCTTTCTTGATTTCAAAAACTTCTGTTACTTGATGTTATCTACGAAGTTGAACAGGCGGTTCCAACGGATGCCTGAGAAGCCTGGATGGTCAGGACTGTGGCTCCACCAGATGAAGATTGGCTTGCCCACGATGTGATCCTCTGGCACGAAGCCCCAGTAGCGGCTGTCGGCCGAGTTGTGGCGGTTGTCGCCCATCATCCAGTAGTAGTCGAGCTTGAAGGTGTAGCTCTTCGCCAACTTGCCGTTGATGAAGATGTTGCCCTGGCTATCTACCTTGAGGTCGTTGCCCTCGTAAACCTTGATGCAACGCTCATATACTGGCAGATTCTTCAATGTCAGAGCAATGCTCTTGCCCTTCTTCGGAATCCATACAGGACCGTAATTATCGCATGTCCAGCCGGTGTAGGCGTTGAGCGGATAAAGGTCGCCGTATCTCGCATCAGTATTGATGGAGATGCTCTCCACGAGGTTCTTGTTCGCCTTCAGCGCCAGATAAGCCTTCTTGGTAAGTGGAATCACGCCGCTCTGATTATACATCAGGAGGTCTTCGTTGGTGATTCCCAGCTCATCAGCCAAGTCAATAGGGAACTCGCCCTTGAGCTTCATCTTGTAGGTATATTGCACATTATCAGGCTCCTTGTTCGCCTTGCCGTCAAGATAAACGATGCGGTTCTTGATCTGCAGGGTCTGTCCCGGCAAACCCACGCAGCGCTTCACGTAGTTCTCGCGGCGGTCGGTAGGACGGCTGATGATGTCGCCATATTCGCCCGGCATACTGGCGATGTAGTTGCGTCCGGCAGCATACACTTTTTCGAAGTAATGGCGCTGCAGCAATGGGTTCAGCACGCGCACATCCTGCTGCTGGCCGTTCTGCTCCAGAATCTGGTCGCCGATGGAATAAACCATCTGATAGTAATCATTCGCCTGATAGCGCTCCTCGTTGCAGAGGGTGTCGCCGGCAGGATAGTTGAACACCACGATGTCGTTGAGCTTCACGTTGCCCAAGCCCTTTACTCGGCGGTAATCCCAGTGAGGCCACTCCACGTAGCTCTTCACGTTGACCAGCGGCATGGTGTGCTGGGTGAGCGGCATGGTGAGCGGAGTTTCAGGAATGCGAGGACCATAGCTTACCTTGCTCACGAAGAGATAATCGCCCGTGAGGAGACTCTTTTCGAGAGAGGAAGATGGAATCACATAGTTCTGGAAGAAGAAGAGGTTGATGAAATAAACCGCTACGAGCGCGAACACGAGCGCATCAACCCAGCTCATGATGAAACGGATAGGACCTTCCTCATCCTTCCACCACTGCCAGTGAATCTTCTTGGTGATGTAAACATCGAAGATGAACGGAACCACAATGAGTCCCAGCCAGCTCTCCACCCATATCAGGAAGAGGAGGTAGAGGGCGAGAACCACTGCGAACTTCGCCCACTGCACCTTCATATTGAGGTTTTGTTTCTGCTTGTCAATCATATTTTTTCTTTCTTAATTTCAGGAGAAATCCTGTTTCAAGAAATCATATTTCCGAGATTCCTGATTTAGAACTTAAATAAATCTGATGTGGTGAGCAAACCAGTATGGTTGGCTGTGAACTCAGCTGCGAGAACGGCTCCCAAGGCGAAGCCCTTGCGAGAGTGGGCGCTGTGCTCGATGGTAATCATATCAGCATCTGAATCATACATCACGGCGTGGATTCCAGGAACCTCACCATCGCGTACGCAGTTGATGACCAAATCCTCATCGGTGATGTTTGCATCACCCTCATCGTGATGACCATCCTCTGTCCAATAGGTTACGCCACGCTTCCAGTCCTTCTTACGGTCGATGTTGTCGATGATTTCCTCGGCAAGGGTGATGGCTGTGCCTGATGGCGCATCGAGCTTATGCACGTGGTGGGTTTCCTGCATGCATACTGAGTACTGTGGGAAACCGTTCATGATCTTTGCCAGATAGCGGTTTACGGCAGAGAAGATAGCCACACCGATACTGAAGTTAGAGGCCCAGAAGAGGGTCTGCTTACCATCGGCGCAGAGTTTCTCCACGTCTTCCTTATGGTCTTTCATCCAACCTGTTGAACCTGAAACCACCTTCACGTTGTGTGAGAAAGCCTTCAGATAGTTGCCGTAAGCGGCAGTAGGGTTGGTAAACTCGATGGCAACATCGGCAGAGCAGAACTCCGGGCTGTCGATATCCTCAGGGTTATTCACGTCAATCTTACATACGATTTCGTGGCCACGCTGCAGGGCGATCTCCTCGATCATGTGTCCCATCTTTCCGTAGCCGATCAAAGCAATTTTCATCTTTATCTAAATTTTATTTGTTCTATTCGGCAAAAATACACATTTTTCTTCGAAAAACCTTGAAAAATCCTTGTTATTATAATAATAAATAGAAAATTTTGGTTATTTTTGCAGTGATTTAGGGCTTTTAGCCTCATTTAGTAACTAAAAAATAGAAAATGATGAGCAAATACATATTCGAGACAAAGATGGAAGTGAGGGATTACGAGTGCGATATTGAGGGCATCGTGAACAACGCCAACTATCTGCACTACATGGAGCATCCCCGCCATCTCTTTCTGAAGGAATGCGGCCTCAGCTTTGCCGAGATGCACAATAAGGGTGTGGATGCTGTGGTGGCGAGAATGAACCTGCAGTACAAGGTTCCGCTGCAATGCGATGACGAATTCCTTTCGCGCCTGTGGCTGGAGAAGCAGGGCGTGAGATACGTCTTCCATCAGGACATCTTCCGTGCCAGCGATGAGAAGCTCTGCCTCAAGGCAACCGTAGAACTCGTCTGCCTCATCAACGGAAAGCTGGGCAACAGCGAGGACTACGACAAGGCATTCGAGAAATATTTCTCATCCCAAGGTTAACAGGTTAACAGTTAACAGCTGATTTTTCAATACCCCTTCCGCACACGAGCGAAAAAACTTGCACCATCAAAGGACAAGCATCAAGCTTGCGATTTCTGCAAAAGAACAAGCATCAGAACTTGCGATCCGAAAGAGGCAATCCTATAAACCATAAAAGCCGAAACAATATGGAGCAACTACTTCACTACGTGTGGAAGCACAAACTCTTCCCACTCTCCCCTCTTTCCACCACCGACCACAGGCAGGTGGAAGTCATCGACCCCGGATTGCACAACCGCAATGCAGGGCCCGATTTCTTCAACGCCAAAATCAAGATTGCCGGAACTCTCTGGGTGGGCAACGTGGAGATTCACGACAAGGCGAGCGACTGGTTTCTTCACGCCCACGACAAGGATGAAAGATACGACAACGTGATTCTGCACGTCTGCGGCAACATAGATACGGAAGCCCGGAACTCCAAGGGTGCCCCGTTGACGCAGATGCAGCTCGACATCCCCGAGAATGTTTTCAAGCACTATCAGGAGCTGCTCACCAGCGACCAGTATCCCCCTTGCTATCAGATAATTCCATCGCTCACCAAGCTCACCGTCCACTCGTGGATGAGCGCCCTGCAAACCGAACGCCTTTCGCAGAAGACGGAGGCGATAGAGGAGCGTGTGCGCCGCTGCAACGGAGATTGGGAGAACGCCTACTTCGTAACTCTCGCCAGAAACTACGGCTTCGGAATCAATGGAGATGCTTTTGAGCAGTGGGCGCTGAAACTGCCTCTGAGGGCGGTGGATCATCACCGCGACGACCTCTTCCAGATAGAGGCTATCTTCATGGGGCAGGCGGGATTGCTGGAGCTGAACACCATCCCCGAAAGATATCAGAAAGACGCCCTGAACGACGGGTATTTTGCGAGATTGAGAAATGAGTATCTTTATCTCTCGCACAAGTTCTCGCTGCAGCCGATGGATTACAAGCTGTGGCGATTCCTGCGACTTCGCCCGCAGAACTTCCCGCATATCCGCATTTCGCAGCTGGCGAATCTTTACTATAACCGCCGTGCGGGATTAAGCCAGCTGCTGGAGGCCACCACGGTGAAGGAGGCGAAGAAGGTGCTCTCTACCAGCGTTACGGAGTATTGGGAAACCCATTATACCTTCGGAAGCACGAGCATCCGCAACGAGAAGCACCTCTCCCCTTTCTCGCTCAATCTGCTCATCATCAACACCGTGGTTCCCATCCTCTTTGCCTACGGCAGGCACCGTGGCGAGGAGAAATACTGCGACCGCGCCTTCGATTTCCTGGAGGAGCTGAAAGCGGAGAATAACCACATAGTAAGGATGTGGCAGCAGTGCGGATTGGAGGTGGAGAATGCCGGGGATAGTCAGGCACTTATCCAGCTGAAGAAGGAATACTGCGACAAGAAGGAATGCCTGAGGTGCAGGATTGGGTATGAATACTTGAAGAGATAACAAATTATTTTTTAAGATTATGGCTGACCAACAGGAAATATTAAATACTATACTCTTAACAAGGCTGAACTATTTCAGCCTTGCAGGAATGCTGGAGCTATACCGAAAGGTGGGCTCCGCCACGCTCATCCTGGAGCATAAGAACAACCTCAGAGACATCCTGCCCGATGCCTCGGATAAACTCGTGAACGCTATCCAAAACTGCGACGAGGCCCGAAAACGCGCCGAAGAAGAACTGGAATACGACATAAGATATGGTATCGAACCGATAACGATGAACGATGAACGTTATCCGCAACGACTCAAGGATTGCGATGATGCGCCGCTCATGCTCTTCTATAAAGGCAACGCCAACCTGAACCAGCAGCGAATCATCAACATCGTGGGAACCCGCCACTGCACTCCTTACGGCGAAGACCTTATCCGCCGCTTTATCACCGACCTGAAGCAGCTCTCCCCTCGTGTCTTGATAGTGAGCGGCCTGGCTTATGGTGTGGATATCGTGGCTCATAGACAGGCGCTCGCCAGCGGCTATGAAACCGTGGGCGTTCTGGCTCACGGCCTCGATGACCTCTACCCACGTCAGCACCGGGAAACGGCTGCTAAGATGATAGAGCAAGGCGGTTTGCTCACCGAATTTCTTACCCGTACGAATGCAGATAAGATCAACTTCGTGCGCCGCAACCGAATTGTGGCAGGAATGTCGGATGCCTGCATCCTGATAGAGAATGCTGCTCACGGCGGAGGCCTCATCACCTGCGATATTTCGCAATCCTACGGCAGGGACGTCTTCACCTTCCCGGGCAGGATAGGCGATTACTACAGCGAGGGCTGCAACAACCTGATTCGCAACAACGGCGCCACGCTCATCACCAGTGCCGAGGATTTCGTGAAGGATATGCGCTGGCAGGATGACGCCACCCTGATGCGAGCCAAGCAGCAGGGCATCGAGCGCAGCCTCTTCCCAGAGTTATCAACAGAAGAGGAGCTCATCGTCAGCATCCTCTCGAAGACCAATGATCTTCAGATTAACATCATCAGCGTGAAATCGAACATCGACATCGGTCGCCTCACCTCTATCCTATTTACGCTGGAGATGAAGGGCATCATCCGCACATTGGCTGGCGGAATGTATCATCTTTTGAAGTAACTCTTTGGCAATATCAAAAAAAAGATGTAATTTTGCAGCCGAAATTTCGGAGAAGGATTATCAAGGATTATCATTTACGAAGCATTTGTCTTAACTCCTTTAACTCCTTAACTCCTTTAACTCCTTATAAAAACGATGAAAATAGGTAATATAGAATTTGGGCCTCAGCCCCTCTTCCTCGCTCCGATGGAAGACGTAACGGATATTGGCTTTCGCATGCTCTGCAAGCGATTCGGAGCTGCCATGGTTTATACTGAATTCGTATCGGCGGAAGCCTTGGTGCGAAGCATCAAGAGCACAGTCAGCAAACTTACGATAAGCGATGAGGAGCGCCCTGTGGGCATTCAGATTTATGGTCGCACCACCGAGGATATGGTGGAAGCTGCCAAGATTGTGGAACAGGCGAAGCCGGATGTGATTGACATTAACTTCGGCTGCCCGGTGAAGAAGGTTGCCGGAAAGGGTGCGGGAGCCGGAATGCTCCGGAATATTCCGCTGATGCTGGATATTACAAGAGAGGTGGTGAAGGCGGTAAACGTGCCCGTAACCGTGAAGACCCGACTGGGTTGGGATTGCGAGAACCTCATCATCACCGAGCTTGCCGAGCAGTTGCAGGATTGCGGAATCCAGGCGCTCACCATCCACGGAAGAACCCGAAGCCAGATGTACACGGGTGAAGCTGACTGGAGCCTCATAGGTGAGGTGAAGAACAATCCCCGCATCCATATTCCGATTATCGGCAACGGCGACATTACCACCCCGGAAGAAGCCAAGCTTGCTTTTGAAAGATATGGTGTAGATGCAGTGATGATTGGCAGAGCCACCTTCGGAAGACCATGGATTTTCAAGGAAATACGCGATTATCTGGATAATACGGGTGCAGCCCCATTAACCGTAGATGAGAAGATTGACCTTCTGGAAGAGCAGCTTCGCATCAACGTGGAGCGCATCGACGAGTACAGAGGCATTCTCCACACCCGTCGCCACCTGGCCGCCTCCCCTATCTTCAAGGGTATTCCCGATTTCCGTCAGACGAGAATCGCCATGCTGAGAGCCACTACCGTGGAGGAACTGAAAGAGATATTGAAAGAATGCCGGGAGAGAATCAAGGCGATAGAATAAAGCAAAACGCCCTGTAGGAGCAAAAGCCTCGTATATGAAAGCTTTTGCCCTTACAGGGCGAATCCGTTATATCTTCCTTGTACCCAGGGTGTTGCCCTGGGCTAAGAGCTTATTGGGCTTTCAGCCCGCTTCATGAACCACATTCAAGAATTAACTGTTCATCTTGACGATCAAGAGTTAACAGGTTAACAGTTAACAGCAGTTTTTCTATACTTCGCCCGAGAAGTCCGAAGGGGGAATGTATCTAAATATTGGAAACTTAATTCCAACATCAAAGGAATGGCTTCCCAATATCGAAGGGCTTTACTTCTTCAATATCGAAGCACCTTCGAGCAGGGCGAGTGCCTTGTTCTCGTTCTCCTCCATGATTTCTCGCTCGCCAGGGCCTTTGTCATTGATTCCGCAGAGGTGCAGGATGCCGTGGATGATGACGCGATGAAGCTCATCATCATAGGTCTTGCCAAACTGCTCGGCATTGGTACGCACGGTATCGAGCGAAATCACGATGTCGCCGTTAATCACATCATCCTCATCGTAATCGAAGGTGATGACATCGGTATAGTAATCATGACCCAGATACTCGTTGTTCACTTCGAGAATCTTCTCGTCATCTACAAACATATAGCCTATCTCTCCCACCTTGCGGCCATGAGAGGCAGCCACCTTGCGAATCCAGGCACTGGTGTCGCGCTTCTTGATCTTTGGCATTTTCACGCCATCTACATTGTATGTTATCATACGCTTCTTCCTCCTATTTTTATTTTATTTTTGGTAAAAATTCATCTACTTCTCTTCCGAAGAACCTCAATTCCCTCACCAGCGTTGAGCTGATGCTGCTGTATCTTGGGTCGGAAAACAGCAGGATGGTTTCTACGCCGCCCAACTGCTTGTTGATGTCAGCCTGCTCTCGCTCGTACTCGAAATCCTTGGCAGAACGGACGCCGCGAACTAGGAACCTGGCTCCCAGGCGATGCGCCAGGTCGATGGTGAGGTCATCGTAGGCAACCACTTCCAGGCGGTGGCCCTTGGATGCATCCTCCGCATCTACCAGCTCTGCACATTCCTTCGGGAAAACCTTTCTGATATCTTCTACACGCTTCGAGATTTCCTCGCTGGCGTGCTTCAGCTTGCTCATCGCCACTGCAATCACGAGCTTGTCAAACATCGGCAGAGCACGCTCCGCAATGTTCTGATGTCCTATCGTAAATGGGTCGAATGTACCCGTAAATATTCCTATTCTCATTTTACTTTGAACTTTGAGATTACTTTGAGATTCGAACTTTATTCAAACAGGTCGCCCTGCATGATGTTGCTTCCATACGGATTCCTGCCGAGATGATCATAGGCAAGCTTGGTGGCCATTCTGCCTCGTGGCGTACGCTTGATGAAGCCTTCCATGATGAGGAATGGCTCGTAAACCTCCTCTACGGTGCCGCCATCTTCGCCGATAGCCGTGGCAATGGTGCTTACGCCCACCGGACCTCCACGGAACTTGTCGATGATGGTGGTGAGAATCTTGTTGTCTATCTCGTCCAAGCCATACTGGTCGATGTTGAGCGCCTTGAGAGCCATCTGGGCAATCTCGTAAGTAATGGTTCCGTTACCCTTCACCTGGGCGAAATCCCTGACTCTTCTGAGCAGCGAGTTGGCGATACGAGGGGTTCCACGCGAGCGGCGGGAGATTTCCACTGCCGCCTCATCTTCTATCGGCACCTGCAGGAGCATGGCACTTCGCTTGATAATCTTCTGAAGCGTCTCAGGGTCGTAGTATTCCAGATGCAGATTGATTCCGAAACGGGCACGGAGCGGAGCTGTGAGAAGTCCGCTGCGGGTGGTGGCTCCCACGAGGGTAAACGGATTCAGATCTATCTGGATGCTTCGTGCCGAAGGCCCTTTGTCTATCATGATGTCGATGCGGTAATCCTCCATCGCCGAATAGAGATACTCCTCTACCACTGGCGAAAGGCGGTGGATTTCATCGATAAAGAGCACATCGTTAGGCTCCAGGGAGGTAAGGATACCTGCCAGGTCGCCCGGCTTATCGAGCACAGGGCCTGATGTAATCTTGAAGCCCACACCCAGTTCGTTGGCGATGATGTTACTCAATGTGGTCTTACCCAATCCCGGAGGACCGTGCAAGAGGGTATGGTCGAGCGGTTCGCCACGATACTTGGCAGCCTCTACGAAGACTTCGAGATTATCCACCACGCCATTCTGTCCGCTGAAGTCGGAGAACTTCAGTGGGCGCAGTGCTTTCTCGAATTCCTTTTCGGCAGGCGAAACCGTCTGTTGTCTTATATCAAAATCTTCGTTCATTCTATGACTATTATCGATAATATGGGTGCAAAGTTACACATTTGTTGCGGAATTAAAGAAGAAAAGCCGAATTATTTTGCCTCAGATTTTGCACAATCCAAGAAGATTCGTGCAGATTCGTAAGCTCGAACTAACAAAAATGTTATAATTTGATATTTAATTATTAAATAATTTGCTTATTCGGTAGAAAAGACGTACTTTTGCACCCAATATTGAAAGCGAGGAAAGAAGGAGGAGAGAAGAGAAAGAAGAGAGATCGTCAAAGACAATCATCCCGGAGATTGCAAATAAGAGAGAAATATCAGGATTTTAAAAAGAAATAGAATTATGCTAAAGTTTTTTCAGGGGCTCAGCAAGTTGCTGGCCAATTACACCTCTATTTTCGTAATAGGTGTAGCAGTATTCACATTCTTCTTCCCACATACCTTCGACTGGGTGCGCGGAACTACTCAAACCGTCATTCTCGGCATCATCATGCTCACCATGGGCTTGACCCTGACCACCAACGACTTCAAGATTCTGGCTCAGCGCCCGCTGGATGTCTTCATCGGCGCCTGCGCCCAGTTCATCATCATGCCGGGCGTGGCTTATACCCTGGTACATGTGTGGCATCTTGATCCAGCCCTGGCGCTCGGAATCCTGCTGGTAGGTTGCTGTCCGGGCGGAGTATCAAGCAACATCATGAGTTATCTCTGCCATGGCGATGTGGCTTTTTCTGTGGGAATGACCTGTGCCTCCACCATTCTTGCGCCAGTGATGACTCCGCTGCTGATGAAGATTACGGCAGGCGAGATTATCCATGTAGATGCTGTGGGAATGTTCATCAACATTCTGATAGTTACGATTATCCCTGTGGCCATCGGCTGCGCTTTGAATTATATCTATGGCAAGAAGGATTGCTTCCCTACCATCCAGAGTCTGATGCCGGGCATCAGCGTAACCTGTCTGGCGATTATCGTGGGAGGTGTAATTTCTACGGTTCACGATGATTTGGTAGCTCGTGGCTTATCGCTTTTCCTCTGGACTTTTGCCGTGGTTTTCTGCCACAACACGCTGGGCTATCTGCTGGGTTGGCTTGCCGGAAAACTGGCGGGCTTCAATACTGCCAAGAAGCGTACCATCAGCATTGAGGTGGGAATGCAGAATGCCGGTCTTGCCACGGTTCTTGCGGGCAATTTCTTCGCCGCCCAGCCCCTCGCCGTATTGCCTTGCGCCATCAGTTGTGCCTGGCATAGTATTTCGGGCACCATCCTTGCAGGAATCTATCTGAAATGGGATCACATGCATGAGAAGAAGTAAATGAATTCGGAAAAAGATAAATACACAAAAAAGGTCGTGAAGTTCTATCAGAAACCTCACGACCTTTTCTTATCTCATTACCTCACGGGTTAACAGGTTAACAGTTAACAGCCGTTTTTTCTATAGTTACTTCCCCGTGGTCAGCAGCTTCACGGCACGCTGAACAATCTCGTTCGTCTCGTTCCAAACCTGGAAATATTGACTCATATCCCAGATATCTCTTGCTACAAGGGCCTTCAGCTGCAGGGCGAGGTATTTCTTTGTCTGAGTCAATTCAGCCTCATCCTTAGGCTCTATCTTCTCTTTCTTGCCCTCAGCGATAATCGCATCAATGAGCGAAGACGGAACCTCATAGCTTGCCAGGAACTTGTTGAAATCCTTATACTGGCTCTTCAATTCCTTGCGATGCGCATCGATAAACTTCAGGCTGTGGTTGATGACGATGCTCTTGGCTGCCAGCTGACGGTGCATCTTGGTGTACTTGGTAGTATCCAGCGGAACAAAATAATCTGGCATAATGCCGCCACCACCATAAACCACACGGTGCTTGCGCAAAGTATAATACTTCAAGCTGTCGGAAAGATGGATGCTGTCCTGGTTGGTGAACTCGCCATGCTTGTAGCGATTGTCGAGATCCATCGCATAATCCAGTCTGTCTCCCTTCTTATAAGGCTTCTGGATGCATCTGCCGCTAGGCGTATAGTAATGGGCGATGGTGAGACGAATCTCGCTGCCATCATCGAAGGTGAGCGGACGCTGAACCAATCCCTTGCCGAAGGTTCTGCGACCTACCACTACTCCACGGTCCTGATCCTGGATGGCTCCGGAAACAATCTCTGCGGCAGAAGCTGTAAACTCATTGGTAAGCACTACCACCTTGCCCTTGCGCCATCTTCCGTTAGCCTGTGCCTTGTACTCCTGACGGGGAGCTGTACGACCACTGGTATAAACGATGAGATCTCCCTTCTGCAGGAACTCGTTGGCTATCTGAGCCGCTGCCTGAAGGTAGCCGCCGCCATTATCCTCAAGGTCGAAGATCAGGTCTTTCATTCCCACTTTCTTGAGCGAATCCATCGCCGTAGTCACCTCCTTGTAGCTGGTCAGGCCGAAGCTTCCCAATCGGATGTATCCGATTCCCGGACGAATCATATACGCCGCATCCATCGTGGTTACCGGAATCTTATCGCGCTTCACCTTGAAAGTAAGCTTGTCCTTGATGCCACGGCGCACTATAGTAAGATTCACTGTAGTTCCCTTAGGACCACGAAGGCGCTTCATGATTTCCTCCTTGCTCATCTTCACGCCCGAAATAGCCGTATCATTCACCGCAACGATGCGGTCGCCGGCTATGATTCCCACCTTCTCGGAAGGACCATTCACTACGGGCTGGATAACGAGCAAGGTATCATCTACCATATTAAACTGCACGCCTATGCCATCGAAACTGCCATTCAGCGGTTCATTCATCGCCTTGGTTTCCTTAGCTGTGGCATAAGAGGAATGAGGGTCGAGCTTCTCGAGCATACCACGGATGGCGTCCTCTACAAGCTTGTTCTCATCCACACTATCCACATAGAGATTGGTAATGGCGATTTCCGCCCTACCCAACTTCTCTATCGGGCTGTTCTTGCCCATCTTGATGCGCAACTGGGCATTGACAGAAGTTACTGCCAAGAATGCCAGAAACGCAAATAAAATTATCTTCTTCATTTTCTAAAACTTCGTTCTTCACTCTTCACTTAATCCAGCGGTGCTGAGTCTTCCTCCGGAATATCCTCCTCAATCACCAGGTTATCGATGATGAAGTTCTGACGTTCCATCGTATTCTTACCCATATAATACTCCAGGAGTTTCTGCACCTGGTCGGTCTTGTGGAGCGTAACCTGCTCCAATCGCATATCCGGACCGATGAAGTGGGCAAACTCCTCTGGTGAAATCTCTCCCAAACCCTTAAATCGGGTGATTTCCGGATCAGGACCAAGGTTTCTGATGGCTTGCTGTCGCTCCTCATCGCTGTAACAGTAATGCGTGATGAAATCGCCCTTCTTCTCCTTAGGGCCCAACTTGGCATCGGCATCAGCCACCGCCTGCTTGTTCTTGATCTTGGTTCGCTTGTTGCGCACTCGGAACAATGGAGTCTGAAGCACATACACGTGGCCCTTCTTGATGAGGTCAGGGAAGAACTGCAGGAAGAAGGTGATGATGAGCAATCGGATGTGCATTCCATCCACATCGGCATCGGTAGCCACAATCACCTTATTATATCTCAATCCGTCCAATCCATCCTCAATATCGAGGGCTGCCTGAAGAAGGTTGAACTCCTCGTTCTCGTAAACCACTTTCTTGGTCAGACCATAGCAGTTTAACGGCTTGCCTCGCAGCGAGAATACCGCCTGGGTGTTCACGTCGCGGCTCTTGGTAATGCTTCCGCTGGCAGAATCACCCTCGGTGATGAAGATGGAGCTTGCCTCCTTCAGCTCGTTCTTGGCATCGCTGAAGTGGATGCGGCAATCGCGCAACTTGCGGTTGTGAAGGTTCGCCTTCTTGGCACGCTCACGAGCCAGTTTGGTAACGCCAGCCATCGCCTTGCGCTCACGCTCACTCTCCTTGATCTTGTTCTCCAGAATCTCAGCCACATCCTTGTGGATATGGAGATAGTTATCTACTTCCTTCTTCAGGAAATCGCCCACATACTTATTGATGGTCTCGCCTCCGTTCGGAGACATTGTGGTACTTCCGAGCTTAATCTTCGTCTGACTCTCAAACACCGGCTCCTCAACGTTCAGGGCGATGGCAGCCACCAGTCCGTTTCGGATGTCGACATACTCATACTTGCCGTAGAACTCCTTGATGGTTCTGGCGATATGCTCCTTGAAGGCACTCTGATGAGTACCGCCCTGGGTGGTGTGCTGGCCGTTTACGAAGGAATAGTACTCCTCGCCATACTGATTGGTATGGGTAAAGGCTATCTCGATGTCTTCGCCCTTCATGTGGACAATCTCATAAAGACCCTCGTTGGTCATGTTATCGGTCAGGAGATCTTTCAAACCATGACGGCTGAGGATGCGGCGACCATTATGCATGATGGTAAGACCGGTGTTCAGATAAGTATAGTTACGGAGCATGGTTTCCACGAAATCATCGTGGAAAGAATAGTTCTTGAACAGGGTATTATCCGGTTCGAAGAAGATGAAGGTACCGTTCTCGTCCTCCGTATCTTCGGTAACATCGCTCTGCAGAATACCTTTCTCAAACTTCAGATGGCGCACCTTGCCGTCGCGGAACGACTTTACCTCGAAATGGGAGCTGAGGGCATTCACCGCCTTCACACCCACTCCGTTCAAGCCGACACTCTTCTTGAACGCCTTGCTGTCGTACTTACCACCGGTATTCAGCACGCTCACAGCCTCGACAAGTTTACCTTGAGGAATACCACGACCATAGTCGCGCACGCTGACCCGCAGATGATCTTCGATATCAATCTCCAATCTGGCACCAGCCCCCATCTTGAACTCATCGATAGAGTTATCTACCACCTCTTTCAGAAGCACATAGATACCATCCTCCGGCAAGTTACCATCGCCCAGACGACCAATGTACATACCCGGACGGGTACGCACATGCTCCATATCGCTCAAGTGTCGGATATTGTCGTCGGTATATTCCACCGGCTGCTGCTCCTGTGGGGCTTTCAATTCATTATTATCTTCTGACATAAAATCCTCCTATGTTTTTAGGGGAGATCCCTTAATTCCTTATTTAATAATCTTCTTGTAGCATTTTCTGCGCTTGTGCATCACTGGGGTCAAAGCTCCCCACTGTCCCTGCACGCCCGCATTGGTTTCCAGCTCTACCTGGGTTTCACCCCATTCAATGCCGTACTTCTGGTACCAAGGAATCAGGTCGGCAAAGAGAAGCGCATTGGCTCCCTTGGCACGATACTCCGGAAGAATACCGATGAGAAGGAGGTCAACGATGTTGGTCTTGTGCTGTTTGATGGCTCTCAACACATGATACCAGCCGAAAGGCAGCAATCTGCCACGGCGGCACTTTCTCAGGGCATGAGCCAATGACGGCATGGTGATTCCCACACCGATGAGCTTATGCTCTCCACCCGTCCAATCCTCGATACAGGTGATGAGGTTGAAGTCGAGGAAACTGAGATACGACTTGATAAGCTGATCTATCTGCTTCTGTGAGAGTTCTGAATATCCATAGAGATCCTTGTAGGTATCGTTGATGAGATCAAAGATTTTCTGACCCATTCCGCCTTGGAAGACTTCCTTCTTAGTAAGCTTGCGCACATGCAGATTGTAGCGCTTCTCTATCATCATCGCTATCTTGGCGTACTTCTCCGGTATGGTATCAGGTACCATGATCTTGAACTCCACATACTTGTTATCTACCTCAAAACCCTCCAGGGCCTCGATGTGCTCCGGATAATAAGGGTAATTGTAGATGGTAGGCATAGTACCCAGCTGTTCGAAACCCCAGGTAAGCATTCCCTCAGGGTCCATATCGGTAAATCCAAGCGGACCTACCATATCCTCCATACCTTTCTCTTTACCATACTTTTCCACAGCATCCAAGAGAGCCTTCGAAACCTCACGGTCGTCGATGAAGTCAATCCATCCGAATCGGACGGATTTCTTTCCCCACTTATTGTTTGCCTTATGGTTGATGATAGCAGCAACGCGACCTGCCAGTTTTCCATCCTTATAGGCAAGATAATACTCTGCCTCGCAGAACTCGAACGCAGCGTTCTTATCCTTGCTCAGGGTATTCATTTCGTCGCTGAAAAGATTAGGCACATCGTATTCGTTGCCTTCGTAGAGGTCGTAGTGGAAGTCGATGAACGTCTTCAAATCCTTCTTGCTTTCGACCTTTTTAATTTCTATTAATGACATGATTTCAAACTAGTTTGCAATATTATAGGATGCAAAAATAGCAATATTTCGCCAAACGACCAAATATTGCTATCTTTATTTTCAGTTTTTTAGGGGTTCAAGAATGATTACGAGCCACAAAGTGGCTTATATCACCCGATTAGTGGTGGCTCTGGCGGAATCATCACTTGATGAGATGCTTCTTAATCCACTCCATCTGCTTGCGATTGGTATCGGTGGTTGTCCAATGCTCGTTGATTGGTGTAAGCAGACTTTCCTTCTCGCATTTCAGGGTATTCCACACGGCGTAGCTGGTGGTTGGCGGACAGGTATTGTCGTTGTATCCCCAGGTGAGATAAGTTGGCGCCTTCACCTTCCGGGCAAAGTTCACCACATCATAATAAGCCAGGGTATGGATGCAATCCTTGTTCTGCAATATCCCATGGTATTTATTGAAGTGAGGATATCCGCCCGTTCTTCCCTTCTCAACGTATGCAGCCATATCGCTGAGCGCCGGATGATTGGCCACACACTGGGTTACTCTGCTATCCAAGCCTGCTGCGACAATCGCCAAGGCACCGCCCTGACTTCCGCCCTGCACAGCCACATTCTTTCCGTCCCATTCGGGGAGCGAGGTAAGGAAGTCGATGCAGCGCACCAATCCCTGATACACATGGCGCATGTAGTAGCGGTCCTTATCTTCCAATCCATTGGCAAGATAACCGCCGTTTGCATCGTTGAATCCCTTGCTTATCTCCTGGAAGGTTTCGACAGGAAGACGTGGATCGAGGCCATGAATCTCTATCTCGAAGCGGATAAATCCATTCTCGGCATAATACTTGTTGCGCAGGGGTTCCTTGATGGTCTTGATGCCAGCTCCCGGAGGGGTGAGAACCACGGGATGGCTACCCTGCTTGGCATTCTTGGGATAGAAGAGATAGCCATACATCGCATGTCCCATCTTTTCTATCTGAAGTTTTACGAGATAGCAATCTATCTTATCGGTGCAATACTCCTTGGCGAGTTCCTTGGTGTAGCTTATCGGCACGTTCTTCAGTTCGTCCTTTGCCTGCTGCCAGAATGCATCGAAATCCTTAGGTTCCTGGGTATAAGGCTGAATCTTATCCACCGAGAATCCTACTTTTATATGATGCTGGTAGGTTTTCCCATCGAGCTTATAGAATAATCTCAAATCTCGGAAGCCCGGAGTCTTTCGGGTTCCCATGTTCACGATGGCGCGCCCGTTCTTCAGCCTGAAGCTTCCCTGCTTGTCTGCCTTCAGCATGTCATCGCCAATTTCATAGTTCACCTCGCCATCACGAGGTATTCCATACTTATAGAAACTTACTTCCACCTTAGCCTGCTCGCCCGTCTTATAGAGCCAGTCGGCATGGTCAGGCACGGTAAGCCAAAGATAATCACTGCGATAGGGATAGTTCTCCGCCTTCACACTTAACACACTCGTCATGTTCATCGCCAGAATAAACATAAACGAAAGATAGATTGTCATTAATCTGTTCATAATTTTGTAGTTTGTTTTTAAATTATAATATTCAACTATCATATATGAGCGCAAAAGTACAACTTTCCATTGAAATAACAAAACGATTTCAAGGATATTTTTGTTCAAGATACCCTCAATAGGCATCTTGAACAAACAAATATCCTTCCCTTCACCAAATGAGTAGTGACATTCTGAGGGTAGAGTCGATCACAGAAGACAATATGGAGTCAAATTGCTCCATGACCCGAAATTATTCCTCCAAAAGGAGTGAGTTTCTCAGAATTAATTTGTATCTTTGCCATGTCATATCAGAGTTTTGCTTGTTTTCTTTTCGCAACACTAAGATAAGTGAAAATTCTGACATAGCAAAATCATGAGCAACTCTCTATTGCTCAGGCGCTTAAAATGTTTAATTAATAATAGTGGTGCGGAATTAATGGAATAACCAGAAATGAGATTGAAAAGACATCTACTGACAGCAGCCCTGGCACTCTTTTGCCTATCGGCAGCTAACGCCCAACTGCTAAGAACAACAGTGGAGCAAGGAGAAATTGAAGGTGTGGAACATGAAGGATTCGCCCTATACAAGGGTATCCCATACGCAGAAGCACCAGTGGGCAACCTCAGATGGAAAGCCCCTGTGAGCAAGAAGCCTTGGAAGGGAGTATTCAAGGCAGACAAATGGGGAGACCGTCCACCACAGCCCATCGACCCTAACCAGAATGGTGGTGAGCTGGGCATGAGCGAGGACTGCCTATACCTCAGTGTGGAAACGCCAGCCAAGAGTAAGAATGACAAACTCCCTGTATTTGTCATGATTCATGGAGGAGCCTTCCTCACAGGCTCTTATAGTGGAACCCAGGAAAGCTTTGTCAAGGAAGGCATCATCTATTGTAGCATAGAATACCGCTTGGGAGCCTTGGGATTCATGGCACATCCTGAACTTAGCAAGGAATCTGGCAGGAACATATCAGGCAACTATGGCATACTTGACCAGGTGATGGCTTTGAAATGGATTCACGACAATATCGCTGCCTTCGGTGGAGACCCTGACAAGATTACCATTGCTGGAGAATCTGCCGGTGGTATCTCGGTAAGTATGTTATGCGCCTCTCCACTTGCAAAGGGACTATTCCGTGGTGCCATCAGCGAAAGCGGCGGTTCTTTCTGGCCAGTGGGTGAAGCAAGAAACGGCAACACCGCCATGCTCACAACTAAAGCAGCAGAGGCAAGCGGACTGGCACTTCAAAAGAAACTTAAAGTAAAGAACATTAAGCAACTCAGAAAAGTTCCTTTCATGGACATCGTGAAGAATACCGCCATGGAATCCTTCTGGCCTAATGTGGATGGCTACAGCATCACAGATGACCAGTATAAGCTCTATGAAAAGGGAAACTACAATGATGTAAATGTCATCATAGGAACCAACAGCGACGAAGGAAGTATGTTTAGCCGCCCTGTCAGTGTAAGTGACTATGAGAAAAGAATCCATGAGATATATGGAAGCTGGGCAGACAAGGTTCTCAGTCTCTATCCTGCCAAGACAGAGGAAGAAACCTACTTCGCCCAATCCGACATTTTCCGTGATGGCTCCTTTGCATGGGGAACGTATGCCTGGGCTAACCTGCAGAGCAAGACCGGCAAGGGCAAGGTGTATATGTATTACTTTGACCAAGACTCAGAAAACACCATCGTGAAAAGCCGCAAGGGAGGAGCCAGCCATGTGGCAGAGATGCCATTCATCTATGGCTATAAGTTTGGCACTGGAAAGATGACCGAGACGGAGCAGCACATGGAACAAATCATGTCACGCTATTGGATTAACTTTACCAAGACTGGCAATCCAAATGGGGATAGCCTTCCTTTCTGGACTACCTACCAGGAAGGTAAACCAACGGTGATGATTATGAAGGAAGGACTGCATTTGGGGCCTGTTCAAAATCAAAAGCAAATGGACTTCTTCGAGAAGTTCTTCAAGGAAAAAAGAAAATAATACGTCAAGGAGGGTGTGTCATAAGCCTATGGCGCACCCTCATATTTCGCAAACATTTCACATCAGTTCCTGCATTGGTATCAATGCAACACCTAAATTAACCTCATTTTCTTATTCTTTAATTTTCTGACAAGCTTTCTCCGTTATTACCAGCACATGGCTTTCGTCGCTCAATGTGGTGGCGAAGATATAGGTTTCGCCACCATCCTTCAGCTTCAATCGCTTGCGCAATTCCGCTACGGAGAGAGGGAAGTTGCGGGTGGCGATGTTCGCCTTGGTGATTCCAGACAGATGACGCTTCAACTCCTTCTTATTGAAAGAAGAGATGGCGATGATGCGGAAACTTCTGCCAGGGAATGCTTCGATAGGTGCCTGGCTCACGAAAAGATGGCTGTTCTTGGAAAGCATCCTTGCATCATAACGATCGGAAAGAACACCGAAACAGCCGGCTTTCATCAACGACGCATTCGGCTCATAAAGATACTGCATCTCTTCAAGCGTGGATGGGGCAATCTTGACGGAAGAAGACTCCATATCCATCTCGTCGCAGACGAAGGATTGCGCATCATTGACGCAATAAATGCGGAGATTTCCGCCCATATTTCGCGCAGAGAGCACTAAAAGGAGCTCTTTGCACTCATTGTTCACGGAGATGATATGGACCTCTCTTACGTGGCTTAATTCGCTTATGGCACGGTGCCAGTCGAGCATCGGAGAGAGTTTGATGATAACGTAATCTGCCTTCGAAAGCATCTCTTCCTGCAAAACGGTGACATCGGGGGTGCAATCCTTTAAGGATACCACCTTGTTGCCCGCATCGTCTCTACGGGCAGGATCAATGAAGATTAACTTAAGACCAAGCTTGGTCTTAAGTAATGACAGAGGTTGGTCATAAGTGATGCCTAAAGAATCATCAGTTGATGCAGCATCATCTTTCTTTGGCAGAAAAGAATGAAGAACCTCAATTCCATCTCCATTCTTCACGATGGCGTTCTTCAAGCCCAAGCGCCCGAAGTTCTCCTTTGCCGCCTCGCAGAGATGAGCCTGACGCTCCACGTACATCGACTTCACTCCCAATCGGGCTGCGATATAAGAGAAATCTACTCCAAATCCACCTGTCAGGTCAACAAACTCTATTTCACTTTCAGCCTTCATCTCGGTTCCAGATGAAGAAGCCGGCAAACCGAGCAATCTCGCAGCCAATTCTGCCTTGTAAAGTGCAGTAGATTCAGAGGAGCATTGCTCCATAGAAATATGAGGAGGATAGATGATGCCTTCGAGACTTGCCCAACGAGGCAACTTGACACGAGCCATCTTTCGCCCGCGAATCTGATCGAGAGCGAAAGGCATATCTACTTCCGGATACTTGCTTCCGAGAAAAGCCAGCTGGCGGACATCATCGTCCTGGTGCTGGCGAATAAAGTCTTGAGTAGCTTGGTTCATCATTTATGCTCTTTTTATATCTTTATGGAATGGTACTTTATATTTTTATAGCTTAATACTTCTGTTCTTTTAAACCTCTCACGACATAAGGAATATTGCCAGGCAATGGCAAAAAATTGCCCTCCTAAAGGGCAAAAAAATGCCATGGCAAGGCAAAAATTGGAATGAGGCCTCCGCAGTAAAAAAGCCTACTCTCGTTTTCACTCTTCACTCTTCACCATTTAGCCTGAAACTCCGATAAACACTGGGGATTTGAGAGGTGAAGAGTGGCGCTGACTCTTCACCACTCTTCACCACTCTTCACCAGTCCTATAAAAAAAGGTGAAGGGTGGGTGAAGAGTCATTTCAACTCTTCACCCACCCAACTACCTATCCTTCAACCGCTTACACCCAAAAGGTGAAGAGTGAAGAGTTTTTGAGAAAATTCTCTCGCATTCGTTCGAATGCTTCGTTCGAATGCGAAGAGAAAAATCCAGTGTCTTAAGAGATACGATGGATTAGTCAGCCAACTTAGCCTTCAAGAACTCACGGTTCAAGCGGGCGATGTTAGCGATAGACTCGTTCTTAGGACAAACAGCCTCGCAAGCACGAGTGTTTGTACAGTTACCGAATCCGAGCTCATCCATACGTGCAATCATCTTCTTGGCACGGGCAGCAGCCTCTACACGACCCTGTGGGAGAAGTGCCAACTGGCTAACCTTTGAGCTGACGAAGAGCATGGCAGAACCATTCTTACATGCAGCAACACAAGCACCGCAACCGATACATGTAGCGCAATCCATTGCCTCGTCTGCATTCTCCTTAGGAATCAGGATAGCGTTGGCATCCTGAGCCTGACCTGTACGGATGCTGGTGTAACCACCTGCCTGGATAATCTTGTCGAATGCTGAACGGTCAACCATACAGTCCTTGATGATAGGGAAACCAGCAGAACGCCAAGGCTCAACGGTGATAACGTCACCATCGTTGAAACGACGCATGTAGAGCTGACATGTTGTAGCACCACGCTCAGTCTTACCATGAGGTGTACCATTAATATAGAGAGAGCACATACCGCAGATACCCTCGCGGCAGTCGTGGTCGAAGACGAAAGGCTCCTGACCTGACTCGATGAGCTCCTCGTTCAAGATGTCGAGCATCTCGAGGAATGAAGTATCATCTGGGATGTTCTTCATCTCGTGTGTATCGAAGTGACCCTGTGCTGTAGGACCGTCCTGCTTCCAATACTTAACTGTGAAACTTATATTTCTTGCCATTGTCTTGTTCGCTTTTTAATTCTTGTAATTTCTTGTCTGTACCTTAATTGCCTCATACTCGAGAGGTTCCTTGTTGAGCACTGGAGCAGTTGTATCGTTGCCCTGATACTCCCAGCAACCTACGTAGAAGAAGTTCTCGTCATCACGCTTAGCCTCGCCTTCCTCTGTCTGGTACTCCTCACGGAAGTGACCACCACAGCTCTCGTTGCGGTGCAATGCGTCGTAAGCGATCAACTCGCCCATCAAGATGAAGTCACGCAAGTGGATAGCCTTATCCAACTCTACGTTCAAGCCTTCCTTCTTGCCAGGGATGAAGAGGTTCTTGTTGAATTCCTCGCGGAGAGCCTTCATCTTCTTCAAGCCTTCCTCAAGACCTTCCTTGGTACGACCCATACCTACATGCTCCCAAAGGATGTGACCCAACTCCTTGTGGATAGAATCTACAGAGCGCTTGCCCTGGATACCCATCAGGCGGTCGATTTCCTTCTGAACACCTGCCTCTGCCTCTGCGAACTCTGGGAGATCGGTAGAGAGCTTTGGCCACAATGCCTGGTCGGCCAAGTAGTTCTGGATGGTGTATGGCAAGACGAGCCAACCGTATGTACGAACACATAACCAGGGAGTGATATTTTCTCCTTGATTACTCTTTTTCCATTACGCAAAGATGCGTGTTTCTCGAGCGGCAGAACCACTTGCGAAACATGCGCCTGAAGTAATGGATTGTGCTTAATCTCAGCGTCAAGGTACTCTTTTACTTTGAATTCCTTACCACTGGCAGCACGAAGCACGTACCATTTTTTTTCTGTCTTAGCCATTTTCTTGAAAACGATTAACCTGGGTAAACCATGCTCATAGCCCACTTGAACAGAGAGTCCATAGCGAACACCACAGCTGCAACGACAAGGGAAGCAGATAATACAATCACTGCACTATGGTTTAGTTCGGCATAACTTGGCCAAGTTGTTTTATGCGCAAGTTCGTCGTAACAAGTCTTGCAATAATTTACAAACTTCTTAAACATATTATCTTCTTTTTAGCACGGGAAGAGAGGCTCGAACTCCCGACACCTGGTTTTGGAGACCAGTGCTCTACCAACTGAG
>OGJY01001730.1_pt1 | contig 24371 bp, 40 predicted proteins | sample 1572231 | NCBI WGS metagenome assembly OGJY01 (sample SAMEA2582121, study PRJEB24529) | metagenome | biome: Human gut stool | place: China | collected 2011
TGATGCCGGGATTGCAGTAATACTTTTCGTAAAGAAGAACGGCAGCAGCAATCCATACAGCATCTTCCTGACTGTAACGTATCTGTAAGCTTCGTTCCACATCGCTCATAAAGGCATAGTATGCCTCTTCTAGTTCTGGGTATAATGCTCCGATGGCTTCTGTTAATTCCGGATGCATTTTCAGCTCTAAAGTTTTAGCGTTAGTATTTTTACCCCAGAAAAAGAGATACCACCAATATTCATTCCCTTCATAATCGACTTCAGGATTCATGCTGTTTGCCTCACCAAGAAGCTGTCCGGCAGCATTAAGCTGTGAAAGAAGATCTTCCTGAGTGCGGTTACTTTCAAAAGAAAGCTGAAGAAGTGTTGCGGCATGATTAAAAGAAGAGTAAATCTGTTTGAGCAGAGAGATATTGTTCTCATCAAGCTGTCCTGAATTTAAAATATTTGTCCATTGTTCAGTTGTATAGCGGCTTTTGGACTGATAATCTGCTTCGTACTCATAATCACGCTGTCGTTGTTTGTCCGTAATCATAGCTGTTGTCCTTTCTGATAGAAAAACTAAAAATTATAAAGAAAATCCGGATAATATTCCTTGTGGAGATTATCCGGATGTCAGGGTGGTAAATACTGCTTACACTTCAGAAGACGTTTCTTCGTTTTCAGAAGTGTGCCGTTCAATCTTTAAATAAACAATTTCCACCCGGTTTTTATCCATTTTTTTGATTGAATAGAGATAGTTTCCCTCTTTAACCGTTTCCCCCTCTTTTGGAAGATGATCAAGAAGTTCGATCATATGACCTCCAATAGAATCGTAATCGTCCGATTCAATCTCTGTACCGAGAACATCATTTAAATCGTCAAGCTTAGTACTTCCTTCGATTTCGTATTCATCGGTACCGATACAGCGGATAGCATCTGTTTCTGCATCATCAAATTCATCCTTAATATCACCTACGATCTCTTCGATAAGGTCTTCTAAGGTGACGAGCCCGGCAGTAGAGCCATATTCATCAAGAACAATGGCAAAACTGATAGAATTATTACGCATCTCTTCCATTAAGGTAGAAGTCTTTTGATATTCATAAGTAAAGAATGGTTCTCTCAACACCTTATATATGTCAAATACTTCATTTCGGTGAGTTTCCCTGTAAAAAAATAAATCTTTTAAATTAAGGATACCAATAACATTATCCTTGCTTTCTTCATAAACTGGGAGTCTGGAATACTGTTCTGCTAAAAAGATTTCAACCAGTTCATCATAGGACATATCAACAGAGGCAAAAGCAACATCAATACGCGGAAGCATGATATCCTTCGCTACAGAATCACCAAAATCGAATACATTATTAATAAGTTCTTTTTCTTCTTTTTCAATTACGCCACTTTCCTGACTGACATCCACGATTGTCCGGAGTTCTAACTCGGTCATGGTCTGTCCACTTCCAGGCTTAATTCCAAATAATCTGCATAAAAGCCCACTGAAAAGATTAACCACATAGATTACCGGAGTAAGGATTGTTGTAATCGTATAAATAATTCCGGAATAAACAAGGGCCATGCTTTCATTCTTCATAGTCGCAATTGTTTTTGGAGTAATCTCACCGAAAATTAAAATAAGAAAGGTAAGAATTCCTGTTGCGATACCAACGAAAGTGCTGCTGTTCTTTCCAAGACCTGCCTGTGTGGCAAGACTCATTGCCAGCGTAGTGGTCAGAGAAGAAGCGGTAAGGTTTACAATATTATTACCAATTAAAATGGCACTTAACATCTTCTCCGGTTTCTCTATCATAGAAAGCACTCTGGCAGCTTTTTTATTGCCCTGATTGGCAAGTGCTCGCATCCGGTGTTTGTTTACCGTAGTAAGGGCTGTTTCTGCAGAAGAAAAAAAAGCAGAAAGCAGTAATAGTATCAACAGAATAATAATCTGGCGTATGGAACTGGGGTCCAAGACATCATCTCCTTTAAAAAATATATTTGTATTATTATATTTTATAAAGGTTGTATTGTCAATCGTGGTGTAAAAATAATCCCCCTCTTTTAACGACTTCTTGCTTGTCGTTTTCGTTAAGTTAGCTCAATAAATATTGTGTTTTATCCATTTTTCTTTTATAATTAAAAACAGGTGATAATGAAGAAGGGAGAGGGAACGTATTGAAGCAATATCTTTTATTTGATCTGGACGGAACGCTGACAGATCCGATGGTGGGAATTACCTCCTCTGTTCAATATGCATTAGAGAAGTTTGGGATTCATGTACGGTATCTGAAAGAGCTGATTCCGTTTATTGGACCGCCGCTTGCAGAATCATTTCAGAAATTTTATGGGTTTTCGAAAGAGGATGCGGAGAAGGCAATACAATATTACAGAGAATATTATGCGCCGAAGGGAATATTTGAAAATGAAGTTTATGAGGGTATTCCGGAGATGCTTGCGCATTTAACAGAAGCAGGGTTTACTCTCCTTGTAGCGACATCAAAGCCAACTGTTTTTGCAAGGAAAGTTCTGAAGCATTTTGGTATGGAGGATTATTTTTCTTTTGTAGGAGGAAGTGAATTGGATGGTTCACGTACAAAAAAGGCAGAAGTTATTTCTTACATACTAAAAACCTGTGGAATCGAAGCGAAAGAAGCCATCATGATTGGTGACAGAAGGCATGATATAGAGGGCGGGAAAGCTTGTGGATTAGAATCTGTCGGAGTTCTTTATGGTTATGGAACAGAGCAGGAATTAACAGAAGCCGGAGCAGATCATATAATAAGGACGGTGGCAGAGTTAGAGGATTATCTTAGAAATCAGGGAGAGAATCCAGCGAAACTGACATGGTATGACCGTTTAAAAGGACGGACGGAAGAAGGAAAGGAAACGGATATGATTCGATTTGGAATGATTGGGACGGGAAAGATTGCAGAGAAGTTCTGGCAGGCAAACCGTTATGGAAAAGATTTTGAACTGACTGCGGTATATTCAAGAACATTGGAAAGAGCAAGACAGTTTGGTTTTCAGAAGGGGCAGCTGCAATATTTTGATGATTTAGAGGCTTTTGCAAACAGTGACTGTATTGATGCAGTTTATGTGGCGAGTCCGAACTGTTGTCATTATGAGCAGGTTATGACTTTGTTAAAAGCGGGTAAGCATGTACTTTGTGAAAAGCCAATGGCCTCTAATTTAGAACAAGCACAGGAAATGTTTGCAGAAGCTGAGAAGCAGAACCTGATTCTTTTAGAGGGAATGCGCTCTATTTATGCCCCGTCTTTTCAGAAGATGATTCCGTATATGGAGACGCTTGGAACGATTCGAAGGGCTACGCTGCAGTACTGTCAGTATTCTTCAAGATATGATAATTACAAAAGAGGAATTGTAGAGAATGCATTTAAGCCGGAATTATCGAATGGGGCATTGATGGATATTGGTGTTTACGTTGTATCTTGTATGATTCGTCTTTTTGGAGCACCTAAGTCAATTAAAGCTTCTGGGGTTAAGCTGCATAATGGTGTAGATGGAGCCGGAACAATTCTTATGGAATATCCGGATATGATTGGAGAGGCGATTTATTCTAAGATTACAGACTCAGCAATGCCAAGTCAGATTCAGGGTGAAGATGCTTCTATGCTCATACAGGAAATTGAAAATGTAAAGGATTTACGCATTGTAAGAAAAGGCGTAGTGCAATCGATACATTTTGAACAGTCGGATAATATATTGAATTATGAGACACAGGAATTTATTAAGATGATAAAAACAGGTATGGGATGGGAGAAGTCAAAAGAGATTACTTTGGAGACCATGAAGGTTTTAGATGAGGCAAGAAAACAACTGCATATAGTATTTCCGGCGGATAAGAAACCGAAGGAAAAGAAAAAATAAATATAAAAAAGACCGCAAAAGAGGAGGAGTAAAGTCATGGCAGGTCAGACAGAATTTTTACAGGCAATTCAGGAATTAGAACGTCTTGGAGAGACAAACGGCAATCAGTTATCTATGGAAGAAATCAATTCTTATTTTTCTGACATGAAGTTAGAGGAAAAACAGCTTGATTTTATCTGTAATTATTTTGAATCCCATCAGATTTATATTACAAATCGTATTGAGAGACAGGAAGAAGAAATCGGAGATGAAGAACTTCCGAATAAAGAAGATCCGATGGATGCGGAGATTGTTGCTTTTTATTTAAAAGAGATGGAAAAGGCAAAACAATTATCCGGAGAGCAGGAAATGGTTATTGCAAGAAAGCTTGTAAGCGGAGATGATAATGCGAGAAATCTTCTTATAGAAGCGAATCTTTCCAAGGCAGTACAGATTGCGAAAGAATATGAAGGAAGAGGTCTTCTTTTAAGTGATCTGATTCAGGAAAGTAATATTGGATTGATGGTAGCGGTGAATGAATTTGAACCGGATATAGACAGAGATTTTCAAGTGTTTTGTGAGAAAATGATTCGTAAGCATTTAGAAGAAACATTAGAAGAATATAATGCGTCCACCCGCTCAGCAGTGAAGATGGCAAACCGCGTTAATGAGATGAATGATATTGCGACAGCATTTGCCAGAGAATATGAAAGAGAAGCAAAACCGTCAGAAATTGCAGAAAGAATGGGAATTACTGAAGAAGAAGTGCGAGAACTGATGAAAGTATCGTTAGATGCGATCGCAGTATTAGATCAATCGAAATAAATAATATAATAATTTAGGATTCTCAACATATAATGTAACTATCCGGAGATAGATAAATCTCAGGAATTGTACCACATATGCGATAAGTGGGTATTATAATATTTATAATAAAAAGAGGAAAAAGATGAGATATGAAGAAGAACTGATTGATGAGGTCAGAGAGAAAAATGATATAGTCGATGTGATTTCCTCTTACGTTTCATTAAAAAAGCGAGGTTCAAACTATGTAGGACTTTGCCCCTTCCATAATGAAAAGACCCCATCTTTCTCTGTTAGCAGGGACAAGCAGATGTATTATTGTTTTGGCTGTGGACAGGGTGGAAATGTCTATACATTTCTTATGGAATATAACCGCCTTTCTTTTGTTGAGGCGCTGCAGGAACTGGCAAAAAGAGCAGGAGTAGAACTTCCAGAAAGGGAACAGACAGCAGAGGAAAAACAGCAGGCAGATGCCAGGTTAACGCTGCGGGATATGAATAAAGAAGCGGCGGTCTATTTTCATTATCTTTTAAAAAGTAAGAGAGGAACACAGGCGCTTGCTTATCTAAAGGATCGAGGCTTGAGTGATGAGATGATCAATCAATTTGGTCTTGGTTATGCAGATATTTACCGGGATGATCTGTATCAGTATTTGAAAGCAAAGGGATTTTCGGATTATCAGATGAAAGAATCTTCTCTTGTTAATATTGATACAGTCAAAGGGAACTATGATAAATTTTTTAACAGGGTTATTTTTCCGATTATGGACATTAACCAAAGAGTGATTGGTTTTGGTGGTCGTGTGATGGGAGAGGGGGAACCAAAGTATCTAAATTCCAGAGAAACTATTTTGTTTGATAAAGGAAGAAACTTATATGGGTTAAATTATGCGAAACGTTCAAGAAGTAAGTCGCTTATTTTGTGTGAAGGATATATGGATGTCATTTCCCTTCATCAGGCAGGATTTACAAATGCGGTCGCACCTCTTGGAACAGCATTTACACCGAATCAGGCAATGCTTTTAAAAAGGTATACCAATGAGGTTATTTTATCCTTTGACAGTGATGGAGCTGGGGTGAAAGCGGCCCTCAGGGCATTGCCGATTTTGCGGGAAAATGGTCTTCGTGGCCGAGTGTTGTCAATGAAGCCGTATAAAGATCCGGATGAATTGATCAAGGCAGAAGGACAGGAAGGTTATCAGAAAAGAATAGAGGAAGCTGAGTCAGGCCGGATGTTTGAGCTGCTTGTCCTATATGGACAGTACAATCAGCAGGATCCGGAAAGCCGGACAGAGTTTATTCATGAGATAGCAAAGAAACTGGCGCAGATTGAAGAGCCGTTAGAGAGACAGACATATCTGGCATCCGCAGCGAATCGTTTTATGATAAGAAAGAATGATCTTGAAAATCTGGTTAACCGTTATGGGCTTGGCTATCAGTATGAAAAGGTAAATGAGCAGTATAAGACTCCGCCGGAAACGGAAGAACGGCGGCAGGAAAAAAAGAAAAGTAATAAAACCCAGCCGCAAAGACTTCTGCTTACCTGGCTTGTAGAACATCCGGAAATGTATCAGTATATCCGGGCTTATATCGGAGCCGATGATTTTATCGAGCCATTATATCATTCAGTAGCAATTATGTTGTTTGAACAGTTAGACAACGAAGAGAAAATAAATCCTGCGGCAATCTTAAGTCGTTTTACGGACGCAGAAGAACAAAAAGAAATCGCAGCAATTTTTAATACACATTTAAAATACGGACTTTCCTCCGAAGATGAAGATAAAGCGCTCTCAGATGTAGTGCGTAAAGTGAAGCTTGCAAGCATAGAGGATGAAATGGTTCATACCAGTGATATTGTGCGCTGGCAGGAACTTTTATCACTTAAAAATAAAATGCAGAAATTTAGTATAAGCCGGTCATAAACCGGGTTATACTAAGAGTACAGGTATAATGTATTCGCGGAGTATTCATTGCACTTGATTTTATGCACTTGATTTTATAAGAAGATTCCGAGAGCACATATATAATGATTTGGAGGGTTTATTTTGGGTAGGAAAGAACAGATTTTTGGCAGCCAGATGAATTGTCTGCTTGAGAGAGCAAAGAAGCAGAAAAATGTAGTGGAACTTCAGGAGATAAAAGAAGTCTTTCAGAAGGGTTCACTGACACCGGCACAGTTAGAAGGGATTGTTTCTTATCTTGAAGAAAGAAAAATCGATGTACTGACCATGTCTGAAATAGATTCTGATGAGATAGAACAAAGTGATGTGTTTCCAGAAGAAGTGGAGAAGGAATACGAAGGAAAAAGAGAGGATGAACCGGAGATTTTACATTCTGAAAGAGGAAGTGCAGAAGATCCGGTTCGCATGTATTTAAAAGAAATCGGAAGAATTCCTTTGCTGAGTTCTGAAGAGGAAATTGAGCTTGCCAAGCGTATGGAAATGGGAGACGAGGAAGCAAAAAAGAAATTGTCTGAAGCGAATCTTCGCCTCACCGTAAGCATTGCCAAACGCTATTCCGGAAGAGGAATGCAGTTTCTTGATCTGATACAGGAAGGAAATCTTGGTCTGATTAAAGCCGTAGAGAAGTTTGATTATCGTAAAGGTTATAAATTTTCGACATATGCTACATGGTGGTTACGGCTAGTTACTGTATAAGAAAAACTAAAAAAATATAATATCCTCCACAAATTCGTTGGGGGATATTTTTATTTCTTTTACAATACTTTTCCAAAACACCTGCTTGCCTTGCTCGTCTAACTGCATATACATATCTTTCCAACCGTCAGGAAATTTACTTTGGATTTTTTTCTTAGTTTCCAACTCTTCCGTTGCGGCGGTCTGGGATAGTTCTTTTAATTCCTTCGATATAGCCTCATATCTTTCGTCATAGTATTCTTCTGTTATCCTACCTTTTTCAAACATTTTGTTAATTCTTCCTAGTTCACTGGATAATTTTTTCTTTCTTTTCCCCACATCGCTTCCGGCTGCCTTCGCACGACCTTCCACCCTTAATACATCTAACTGTATTTTTTCTTCGATGTGATTAAGCATATATGTTTCTAATTTTGGTTCAGATCGCGTGTATGTTTTGTGCTTTTTCGCGGCAGATCTAGGGCATTGATACACTTTATACCTCTTTTCTTTCTTGGCCATCGTGCGCCCAGAAAATCTGTAACCACAAATTGGGCAACGTATCAGCCCAGAGAAAATATAAATACGCCTCTTACAATCTACCCAACTTTTCTGGCTGGAGACCTCTTTAATTCTTTGTGCCTGCTCCTCTGTTATGTATGGCTCACAGTAGTTCTTTACGCCGTACATTTCCCCATGGTACGCCGGACTGGACATAATTTTGACTATCCTGGTTCTAGTCCTTATAAAATCAGGGTATTTGCTCAAAATATAATCGGCTGTTTCCATTTTAGAAAACGTCTGGAAATAATGCTCAAACATATCCTCAATTATTCCTCGCATCTTCTCGTCTTTTACAATCTTTTTCCCTTCTACGCGATACCCCACCGGCACCTTTCCGCCAATATACTCTTTGTTCTGCCTCTTGAACTCCATGACGGAGCGTATTTTCTCGCTGTCCCTGTCTGCCTCTGCCTGCGCTACAGATAACATGATGTTAACTTTAAAAATCCCCTGACTTGTCTCTGTCTCGTAATCCTCCCAAATAGCCCGCCAAGGCACTTTACACGCATCAAGGACACTTTGTACCTCATAGTACCCTGCGACAGCTCTAAACCACCTGTCAAGGCGTGTAAAGAGTATTATATCAATCTCATGTTTCTTGCAATCCTCAAGTAACTGCAATAGGGCAGGGCGTTTTGTGTATTTTTTGCGTGCCGAAATGCCGGCATCGTTGTAAATACCGGCAACTGTATACCCCTGCTCCTCGCAATATTTTTCAAGCGCATCTATCTGCGAATCAACGGACAATCCACTGTTCTTCTGCTCTTGCGTGCTTACTCGCACGTACAAAGCGGCTCTTTTCATTTATTTCCCTTCCTGCCTTCGTACCTCCGGGGCGGGTGCTGCTAATTTTCACTAGCTTTCTCCTGTGCAACCTTTTCTCTGTACTGATTGCGATCATCTATATATTTTTGCAGATCTCTGCTTTTCCCACGCTTAATATCTGCTATGCACAGCTGTATCTTTTTTTCTCCTTTTCTGCAATAATCGGAGCAATACAAATGGGATGCTAATTTCATCCCGGATAATACGACCGGGGTAAAAGGGCGTTTACAGTACTGACAAACATATAATTGATTTGCCCTCATTTCTGCCTTTTTTCTCTTTTTTTGCTCAATATTCTCCTTTCTTCGCTTATTGTAACTGTCTAACCCTATTAACCTACATTTTGCACTGCAATATTTTTGCAAGCTCCCCTCAACAACATACTCTTTCCCACAAACAATACACCTGTCTGTGCTTCCGAGGGGGCGTTCTGCCCCATAGTATTTATTAGCTTGCTTTCTTCTATCGTCTATTTTCCTCTGACAGTCAGGGCACCTAAAAGATTTAGGTCCGCCTATAAATGAGCGGCCACAATCTTCACAAATTTTCTCTTGCCTTGTGCGCTCTGCCCTCAATTTTTTGGAGCAATCATCGCAAAAGTATTTATCTGCCAGCCCCCAGAACGGTTTTCCGCAATTCTGGCATATTTTTTCGTGAGTCCTTCTTGGCATTAGCACTCCCTCCTAAAAGATATATAAAACCTCTGCATCTTCCATGATGATGTCGCCATCGTTGATGTCATATTCTACGCGATCGGAACCGAGAACAATAAATTTCTCCTCCGGAAGGCAGCAAGGATATTCTTTTTTAAATCTTTCAATAATCTTCTTGATGACCTCAAGATTTTCCTCGTCGCTGTCCATGTCGTCAAAAAGGATGGCTCTTGCGGACGTTCCGTCCATCACCTCTGGCTCTGTTTGGTATGATGATAAATCATTCTCAACGTCCCAGTAAAAGGAATTGCGGGCGATGTCGCCGACTTTATAATCTTCGTCAGCACAAGTTCTTCTGATTCCAATAGTATCATAGCTGCATTTTTTGATTGATTCTAAAACTTTTTCGTACATCTTCTTTTCTCCTTCTTTATTAGTAAACTACGCATTCTTTAGCTACAACTGCTCTAAGATTTTTAAGCTGAGATACCCATACTTTCTTAGCTGGATTCCATTTTGCATCAAAAATGTATTTGATGTGTTTTTTTACTTCGAAAGTTTCTCCAGAGATTTCTCCATTCTCAAGATTGATTGTCAAGTCGCGACCGCTAAACATAACGTCAACTACTTCTGGCATTTCTTTAGCTAATACTTCTCTCTTAGCTTCTCTCCATGCATCTTTTAAACAAGAGCTAAAGCTCTTTCTAGGGTATCTTTTCTTTGTTTCCCATGCTTTTTTCATAATGTTTGATAAGTTGTATCTTTTAACTGATTTTTTCATTTCTTTGTATCTCCTCTCTTGATTTAATCTTATTGTACACGATAATGACTACTATGTCAAGAGAAAAATACACGAAAATGTATTATTTTTTATATTCCACGATGTCGCACACTTGGCAGTCTAATTTCTCACACAAATACATAATTGTATCTATGTTCACGTTTCTATCGTGTCGCAACTTGTTGACCAGCGCCGGGGAAAGATTAAAACTTTCCTTATCTAATAGGTTGGAACGTTTTAGCCCTCTGCGTTCTAGCGTGTCCCACAAATTACTATATGAGATACTACCTTTATATATGTTACTTCTTTTTCTTGCTCGTGTTTCCATTTAAAAAAGCCTCCTTTTATTGTTATAAATATATAGTACATTATTTTGAAAGAAATATCAAGAAAAAAATAATATATTTTCGTGTATTTTTCTCTTGACATAATAGTCACTATCGTGTATAATGTGAGTAAATCAAGAGAGGAGATACAAAGAAATGAAAAAATACAATTTATCAAAAATTATGAAAAGAGCATGGGAGTTAGTTAAAAAGGCAGGTCTTTGCATCTCCGAAGGATTAAAAAAAGCATGGAAGGAAGCAAAGCATATGGGAGAAATCACAAAAGGTTCCGTAAAACAGATTGCATGGGCGAAAGACATTAAAGAAGGCATGATCAAAGCGTTGAATATCAGTTTAAAAAACGAAAAAGAAAGTGGAAGTAATTATTTTGTTTCAATTAGAGAAAAAAATTTAATCGACATCGAAAAAATAAGTGATGCTAAGTGGTTTATTAATCTTTTTATAACTGCTAAAGAAATTTACAAGGCTGAAATTTGCTTCGGAAACTATATGACAAAAGAAGAATTAGCCGATGATTATGCTAGTCTTGTAAGCTCTAAATTGATGGAAACTTTTTAATAAGGAGGAGAAAAAAATGATGAAAGAAGCAGAAAGAGCAAAAAAAGAAATGTTGGATTTTTTGAAGAAAAATGAATCTACAGGAACTGCAAAAGAGGACTTTTGTGAACTCAAAGAGAAAACAGAACAAGCTTTCTTTGTATCACTCGCGCTGGATTTGCGAGAAAGACGGGCTAAACTTTGGATGAAAGGAAAACATGATGAAGTAGATTCATGGGCACTGTCAAAAATTCACGAAGCGTTAGTTTCTGACAGAAAAACCGAAGTAAGAAAGATAACGGACATGGTAGAAAAAAATACTCACGCCGCCCTGCGAAAACAATTTCCAGATTTGTACGATTTCCTGTACGCCTGCAATGACGAGGAAACAGAAAACAAACAAAGAGTGCGCGAATTGCACAAACTGGGATACACAGCAGAAAAATTGTGGGAAATGCCGCATGAGGATGTGGGAGAAGATTATTTACAGATGCTATTAGACACAGAAAAAAGAGGCTGAAAACAGCCCCCTTCTCCATTGACTTAATAGTCAACAAAATAGTTTCTACTCACACGCATATACAATATGCGGACAACTATATTATAGCAAAATATTATCGCAAAGTCAAGTAAATACCCGCCGCGGAGGTTACGAAGGCAGGAAGGAAAAAAACATGAAAAAGTATAACGTATATAAAGCTACACGAGAGATTAAAGAAAGAGACATTTCAGAAATAGTGCAGGGGTGTACATTTTTCTGCGATGATGTTTTTATCGAATTGGTAAAATCTTGTGACACATTAGAAGAAGCAAGAGAAGTCTTAAAAAAACATAAGACAGATATTACCTATTATTCCGGAAACGCCGAAGGCTGCTATCTAATTACGGAATACTGTATTTTGCCAGAAATCTATGACGAAGACGGCGAAATCGTGGAGTCCGGCGACACCGAAGAAATTACAGAAATGAAAATCAGTGTCGAGGACGAAGAGTGGAACGTTGTAAAAACGTTTGACAATCTGAAAGAGGCGGACGACTTTTTACACAATGACGAAAGGGAATTGACACTGGTATATTAATTCAAAACGAAAGCACTTGTTTCGACAGGTGCTTTTTTATTATTTTGAGAAAAAAGAAAAGAAGGAAGAATTGGTTCTTCCTTCTTGTTTGTCGTCCTACTAGCGGACTAATTATTTTAAATTAATAGTTACTTTCTTATCTGTCCAGAATGAAGCCCTATATTCTAAAATCACTTTCTTTGCGTCTTTTGGTACTTCGTAGTATGCCGTAAAGCTCACGTTCTTTCCTGGAGATAAATTAGTGTTGACAAAATCACTGTCTCCTATGTATTGCTGTTCGCAAGCTGAATTATCTGCATAGCAACTGCAATCAGATACAGATACATATTTGTCACCTTTTTCTGCAATATTTTCACAGGTAAAGTCTACAGCTACATATTCACATCCGTCTTTTGCAGTAAAGTACTCTCCGGCATCATATCCAAATTCAGCCTTTTTCGCAGTTACTTTTAAACCGTCATTTTCAAAAGATTCGCCAACTTTTACGCTGTCTTTCTCTTTTGCTTCTTCTTTTTTAGCAGTTTCTTTCTTAGCCGCTGTGGTTGCTGCGGTACTCTTTGTCTGAGAATCAGTGGAAGAACTATCATCATCACCACCGCCCATTGCCATACCTAAAACAGCCAGAACGATGATAACGATAATTACCCATTTCAACTTGCCGCCCTGTTTCTTCTGGCAATGAGGACACACTTTAGCTTTTGCGTCAATTTCCTCTTTGCAGTATTTGCAAACTTTAGTTTTTTCCTTGCTCATAGTTTCTTCTCCTTTTTTATTATTACTATATTAATAATTTGGATAAAATTATACAGGATATTGAATAAAATATCAAGGGATTTGTTGAAAATAATGTCCAAAATGAATAAATGAGATACGTACATAATGCAGTAAAGATTTGATAACGGGAGGGGTTGCATGGATTACAGGAAAGAAATTATTAAAATGCTTGATATGGCAGATGAGCGTTGTTTGCGGCTCATCTACGTACACATCAAGGCTTTACTGGGGCTGAAATAATCAGCCCTTTTTGTTTTCCTGCATTAGCTCCACCATCTTTTGAAGAACTTCCCAGTCGGATTCATCTAACGCCGAAAGCATCGAAATAAATTTCTTTTTAAAAGAATCTTCCTCGCTTTTCAGTACATCACCGACAAAGTTTTCTATCTGTTCATCTCTTGTTAATTCGATAAACATTTCACCGTTTCCAGTTCGTAGCCAATCTTCATTGACGTTAAATTTAGTGCATATGTCCTGTATTGTTCTTTCACTAGGCTGTTTAACCCCTGAACATAATTGTGATACAAAAGCCTGTGATACATTAAGCTTTTCAGCGAAAGCTGTTTTTTTCATCCCAAGACTCTTTATCAGATAATCAATTCTTTCGTTAAGACGATTCATTTTTGACACCTCCTTTCTAATTAGTATAGTACACCATAGTAATTACAAAGTCAATAAAAAATATAACTGAGTTATAAAAAACTATTGACAATTTATCTGAGTTATGATAAAGTATAACTAAGCTAAGAAACACAAGACAACCAAACAGGAGGGAAAGCATGATAACAAGAGAAGATTTAGCAAATAAGAAAATTGATAAGCTTGAAAGCATTGAGCAGGCGAAAGAAATGATTAATTTATTAACTTACGATGAATGTTTAGCTGCTTTAAACGGTACAAAGAACATCCCTCATGAACTTTATTCAGCATTAATGGCAAGAGCAAAAGAAGCAAACAATGGTAAAACAACACTTGCACTTGTAATCGCAGGATTACAGAACATTTCAAATTAGCCGAAACGGTCAGAAATGACCGTCTGCCGGGAATGACCTCCCGGTACTGATGATGGCAGGTCGAGAAAGAGAGGTGCTGAAAATGTCAGAAAAAGAAAAACAGATTCTTGAAGCTATAACAAAGGCTATTCCTAATATGTCTGAATTTAATAAAGGCTACCTGCTTGGTATGGGTGAAGCAATGGCAAGCAATAAGAAGCAGGAATGTGAAGAACAGAAAGAAGGTGACTAGATGAATAATATTCAAATCTTCAAAAACAATGAATTCGGAGAGGTTCGCACACTAATTATTGAGAATGAACCTTGGTTTGTTGGGAAAGACATAGCTGAGATTCTCGAGTACCGAAATGGTAGCCGAGATATTAACCGCCATGTAGACGAGGAAGACAAACGTAAAATGATGCTTTTTGATGGCAAGCAGAACAAAGAAACGACCATTATCAACGAGTCCGGACTTTATAGCCTAATTCTTTCGAGCAAAATGCCTAGTGCAAAAAAATTCAAACGATGGGTAACAAGCGAACTTCTTCCATCTGTCAGAAAGTCAGGCAGTTGCAAGCCGTTATCCCCTCAAGAAATGATGCGTATTCAACTGGGCATGATAGACGACCACGAAGACCGCATAAAGAGCCTTGAGAGTAACATGGTGATTGACTACGGTCAACAGCAAACACTGCGACAGCACGTCAATAAAGCTGTTTTAAACGCGTTAGGCGGCAAGGACACAGAGGCATATGCATATATCAGCAAAGTTGTGTTTTCTGAGTGCAACAGGGATTTACAAGACCGATTTAAAGTTAATAGCCGGAATAATATCCCTCGCAAACGCTATGAGGAAGCTATTGACTATGTAGACCACTGGGAACCAAAAACAAATACAAAGTTAAAGATTGACGAGTATAACCATCAACAGAGATTCGAGGTATAGGGGGTAAAAAAATGAAGGTTATGTACAATTTACTGACCATCGTGTCAGTAGCGTTGATTATCTGGATCTCGTCTAGTTGGGTTGGTGTGGTAACACATACCGTCGGAAAAGATTATAGCAATTATAATTTCTTCGTGATGTTAGGGGGTGAATAAAAAAAATGAATGAACCTCCAAGAAAAGAGTATGTTATTAGATTACTCTACACCCTCTTAGGACGACAACAAGGTGTAGAGTATGACAAAGTGTTCTACACGGATAAAGACGATGTAGAACACGAGGTAAAAAAGGAAGAGCCCTACCATTAAGCTCTTGCCAAATAAAACATAACTAGATTTTACAAAAGACTTGGCAATTTGTCAAGATAGGAGGTAGACGTATGGCAATAATGAGAATAAATAAAACGACAGACTACACCGTTATGTCGAATTATCATTTTAGAGAAAAGGGTATGTCTTTAAAAGCAAAAGGCTTACTGAGTCTTATGCTTAGTTTGCCAGAAGACTGGGACTTTACAGTCAAAGGTCTGGCAAACCTAAATAAAGACGGCGTAGACGGCGTAAGAGCCGCATTAGAAGAGTTAAAAACATTCGGATACCTGAGAGTGACTCGTGAGAGAAACGAAAAAGGACAGGTAAGCGGTACAGTTTACGACATTTACGAAAAGCCAACACAGGAAAAACCTGTATTGGAAGAACCTAAAGAGGAAAAGCCTATATTGGAAAAACCAACACAGGAAAAACCCATACAGGAAAATCCAACGCAATTAAATACTAAAGGAATAAAATACTTAAATAATAAAATACTTAAGGAATCAAGTACTAAAGGAATAAAAGAGAGTGTGCGCACGAAGGAGCCAGAACAGTATTTCGAGGACGAAGAACTTAACTGCAAGTTTTTGGAATTCCTTGCCATGCGTAAAAAAATCAGAAAGCCAGTAAGGACAGACAGAGCTTTGAAAGCTTTACTCAAAAAATTACACGAGCTGTCCGGCGGAGATTTGGGAATGATGAAAAAAATCATAGACCAGTCATTGGACAAGGAGTGGTTAGGATTCTTTGAGCTGAAAACAGGTAACGACAGCACGAAGAACATTAACGACCGACTGTACGGAGATATACAGCACTGGGCAGCACAGAAAGAACAGGAGGGAGGCGGAATGTATGACGATTTCGGAGTTTTCTAAAATTGTAGCCGCATTAAAGACCGTTTACACGGCTCCGGGATTTGTTCCCAACGAACAGGCGTTAGACATGTGGTACCGCTTAGTAGGTAAGAACAACGACTATCAGACGATAAGCGTGGCGGCACAGATGTACATGACAACAGGCAAGTTTCCGCCGACACCGGCAGACATTTTAGAGTGTGCCAGTAAGCTTAAGGCAGAAAGCAGCTACCTGAGCGAGCAGGAAGCGTGGGCGACAGTGGCAAAGGCGTGTACAAATGGCGAGTGGATAGAAGGCGGATACAGCTACCAGAAAAACTTTGACAGACTCCCAAAGGTTTTGCAGAAGGCGGTAGGAACGCCGGAAACGCTCCGTAATTGGAGTCAAGTCGATATGGCGACCATGCAGACGGTCATACAGTCAAACTTTCTCAGAAGCTACAGAGCGGCGTTAGAAGCACAAAAGGAGATAGACAAGTACCCACCGAAACTCCGAGAAATGATACGGGCGGCGGGAGCGATAGAGCGAAAAGAAACAGTACCAGAACTACCCACACTGGGAGAAATAGTTGGACGGTTAGAACAGGATAATAAAAATTATACCCCGGAACAGTGCGAGGGAGCGTTAGGGGATTGGATAGCAGGAAAGAAAGAGAGGCTAAGTTATGGATACGATGATTAATGTAACCGGATTTCCGGCAAAGGAATACGACAACGAAGTGACAGGGAAAGGAGTAATCCCGGCAGAAGTCACGATCACTGTCAAAGACAAAGAAGTGGCACAGGGACTGCTTGAATTGTTTAGACTGGGCGTTGAAAGAAGCAACGACATGAAAAAGATAGAGGCATACGCCAGAGGTTACAACGAACTGAGCAAGGCTATTAAAGAGGCATGGGGGACAGGAAATGGAACGAGGATTTGACCCGGCTAGAGAGTACTTAAAGGCACAGCACCTTGAGGCGGAATATGAGTGCAGAACAGCACACAAAGCAATCAAACGAGGTGCAGCAAACTACAACGAATACGAGAGATATGAGGAGGAAGAACAATGACACTATATGAGATTGACAGTGCAATTATGGATTGCGTAGACGAGGAGACAGGAGAAATTATTGACCTTGAAAAACTTGAGCCCCTTAACATTGAGAGAGACAAAAAGGTGGAGGGAATCGCGTTGGCGGTAAAGAATTATGCCGCAGAAGCAAAGGCAATCAAAGAGGAGGAAGAAAAACTTGCGAAACGCCGTAGAAGTTGCGAGAACGCCGCACAGAGGTGCAAGGACTATCTGTCCCATGCTCTTGACGGAGAAAAGCTCAAAACGGCAAGAGTAAGCGTATTCTACAAGAGCAACGAGTCTGTGACTATTGACGATTTAGGCAGTCTGTCAGAGGAATACATCAGGATTCCAGAGCCACAGGCGGACAAGACAGCGATTAAGAAGGCGATTAAAGCCGGGAAAGAGGTTGCAGGGGCACATCTTGAGACCTCAAAGAGTGTGATCGTGAGGTAAGAAAAATGGGAGATGTTTACACAAAGTTACAAAAAATTCAAGCAGAATTAAAGGTGCCCAAGAGTAAATACAGTGATTATGGCGGCTATAGTTACAGGAGCTTAGAGGACATCTACGAGGCAGTAAAGCCTTTATTGGATAGGGAAGGCTTAATATTAGCCGTAAACGACGAAGTTATTATGCTGGGCAACCGATTTTACATAAAGGCGACAGCAATTTTAAAAGACATAGAAAGTGAGGGCAGTTTTTGCACTACAGCATACGCCAGAGAAGAAGAAAGCAAAAAAAAGATGGATGCAGCACAAGTTACCGGCTCAGCATCGAGCTATGCGAGAAAATACGCCTTAAATAGCTTGTTTCTTCTGGACGACTCGAAAGACGCGGATACAGACGAATATAAACGCAACGAGGTTATCACAGAGAAAGAGGCAAAACGGCTCTATGATCTGATGCAAAAAAAAGGAATGACGGAAGCCCAGATCAAAGAATGGGCAAGTCAAAGAGGTTTAAAATCATTGTATCAGACGACACAACAACAATATGCCGAAGCCATGAAGGAATTAGGACTGAAATAGCATGGACTTAACTGGAAAAATAAAAAACTTAGCAGTGGATTATTTTAGCAAAAAGATAACAGTTACCCTGGAGATCAACGAGGCGGAGCGGTTTATAAAGGGTGTGGAAGAACTGGAAAAGTTGGAAAAACTGTCCGTAATAATTAAACCGTTCCGCAAGAAAAGAAGCTTGTCAGCAAACGCCTATTTCCACGTCCTGATCACCAAGATAGCGGAGAAAGTCGGCACGAGCAAGGCGGAAGCCAAAAATTTGATGATAGGCAGATATGGACAGCCGGAACTGATAAAAGGGGACATAGCAGTTTTAAAAACTAATGTCCCAACCGACATCATGTACAAAAAAGAGGACGTTCACACGGTTGCGATAGGACGGCGACTAGAAAAAGGTAAAGAAGTTGTGTTTTACAGGCTCATGCGAGGTTCACACACCTACGACAGCCGGGAAATGAGTGAGCTAATCAAAGGCACGATACAGGAAGCGGAAGACTTAGGAATTGAAACGCTAACACCAAGAGAATTGCAACAAATACTAGGAAAATGGAAGCCAAGAAAGGGAGAAGAAAAATGAAAAAATTTGAATTAACAACAGAATTTATCACAAATGCGTTTGGAAAAAAATTATTTAGAATTAAGGCACTGATTGAATTCGGAAACGTAAAAGCTGGAGAGCTTGGCGGATTTGTTGAGAAAGAAGAGAATCTTTCTCACGATGGCAATGCATGGGTCCGCGAAAATGCAGTGGTCTGCGAAAATGCAGTGGTCTGCGGAGATGCAGAGGTCCGCGAAAATGCAGTGGTCCGCGGAAATGCAGAGGTCCGCGAAAATGCAGTGGTCTGCGGAAATGCAGATTACGCTTGCATAAAAGGTTTTGGCACGGAATTTAGACACACAACATTCTACAAGACAAAAGAGGACGGAATCGGCGTTAAGTGCGGTTGTTTTTACGGAAGTTTAGAACAGTTTAGAGAACAGGTAAAAGAAACACGAAACGGAAAAATTGCAAAGGAATATCTAATGATTGCTGATTTAATGGAATATCATTTTGCAAGCGAGGATTCCAGCAATGAATAGTGTACTACAAACAAAAAAAGAGTGTTTTTTCTGCAAAACAACCCAAAATCTGCACAGGCATCATGTTTTATATGGCAGTAGCAACAGAAAACAAGCCGAAAAGTATGGTTTTACAGTGTATTTGTGTTTGAATCATCATACCAATGGTGGCGAGGCAGTGCACCGCAATCCCAACGGACCGCTAGACAGGTACCTCAAAGAGCTGGCGCAGAAGTATTGGGAGGAGAACAACGGAACGAGAGAAGAATTTATCAAAACATTTGGGAGGAATTACCTGTGAACAAATTTAGAAATAAAAAGATTTTTACGACAGCCGGGAAGTTTGACAGCAAGAGAGAAATGCATCGATATTTAGAACTGGCGGCAATGCAAGAAGCGGGGGAAATTACAGGATTAGAGCGGCAGGCTAGATACATACTTGTAGGCAGCCAGAAACGAGAGGATGGCACCACAGAACGCCCTGTATCATATACAGCAGATTTCCGCTACACAGACAAGGAGGGGAAAATTGTTGTTGAGGACGTAAAATCCCCGCGCACAAGAAAAAATCCGGAATACATCATCAAGAGAAAGCTGATGCTTGAACGGTATGGCATCACGATCAGGGAGGTGGCGTAATGAAAAAAACAGGAGACTCAGAAGCAAGAAAAGCGGCGAAAATACTCAAGAAGTACTGCAACGAGCATAAATATTGCCGAAATTGCCTTTTTGCGGTAGGAAAGGAGGGCGCGGCTTGCCTGCTAGTAAATAAATTGCCGTTTGACTGGGTAAGATATTAAAGCTGGACACCCTCCGGGGTTAAGGATAGATACACATTACAGCAACACGTTAACGGTTCCATGAGGAGCTATATGCCATTGATTCCTCCGGATTTATTCCGGAGGGGAAAGGAAAGAAAATGCCATACGGGCTGAAAGACGAAGATTTTGACAAAATACAAAACAAAATAGCGAAAAAACTATATGAAATACCAAGCCTTGACCGAGCCGCATTTCTGATGGGATGCACAGAACAAGAGTTAAGGGAAGCAATGACCGAACTACGCAAAACACCCAAATCGAGGGGGAAAATTGAAGCCGTAGAAAGGGAGTTGAGAAACAGAGGATACAAAAATAAAAAAACAAAGTTTTTCCCAAGCGACTTGGCGGAAAAGAGATTTGCGAGGGAGTGGACGAAAGCGTGCGGAAGAATAAGGGGGAATGAAAGATGCTAGAAACCGGAGAAATTATGCTTATCCAGAACGAAGATGGAACATTTAGTGAATATGATGATAGCAATGACATTACTATTAGCTGCGAAAATGAAAAACAATGCGAGGAAGTGGTGGAACTACTGAAAAGACAGCTCAAACCAGTAAAACCGATTATTTTAGATACATTAAATGGAGACATTGATTATGAATGTCCCTTGTGTGGAAGGCAAGTAATGGCGGATGCAGAAAGCAGGAATAAATACTGCGGCGAATGTGGCTGTAAATTTGATTGGAGCGAAATTGATACATGATCGGAGGCGTAAATGGACAGCAGCGCAACAAAACCAGACACCTACATGAGCATATCAGAAAAATTTATGCAGGGCGAAATAAGCGAGGACGAATTTGTGGAGCAGTATAACCGATTGATTGAGCAGGAGGCTGAAAAACACTGGGAACCGGTCGAACCGCATGAGCATATTTAAGAGGAGAGAAAATGAAGTTTATTGATTTGTTTGCCGGAATCGGAGGGTTCCGCAGAGGCATGGAATTAGCGGGGCATGAATGCGTCGGGTTTTGCGAATTTGATAAATTTGCAACCGCAAGTTACACATCAATGCACCTGCTTACATTAGAGCAAAGAGAACGTTTAAATAAAATGCCGTTGAAACAGCGACAAAAAGAAATACTAAAGGAGGAATACAGAAATGGAGAGTGGTACGCAAATGACATTAGAAGAGTATATGCCGGAGACATTCCAAGAGCAGATTGCTGGTGTTTCGGATTCCCGTGCCAAGACATCTCAGTTGCAGGAAAACAGCTTGGATTTCAAGGGAACCGTTCAAGCTTGTTTTTTAGAGTTATGTACCTTATCGGACAACTCGAAGAAGAAAATAGACCCACTTACCTTTTCGTTGAGAACGTTAAGAATTTGCTTAGTGTTAATGGAGGATGGGATTTCGCCAGACTGCTCATTGAAATGGAGCAGAGGGGGTATGATGCAGAATGGCAGGTGCTCAACTCCAAAGATTTTGGAGTGCCACAGAACAGAGAAAGGTGCTTCATTATCGGACATCTTAGAGGGAGAAGTACCGCAAAAGTATTTCCTGTCGAAAGAACAGACGGAGAAAATAGTATTCAAATAATTGATCACAAAGACGGATACAGAAAAAATACGCAGGTATTTGCACCTGATGGAATTACAGAAACTCTTGATACTGGTCAAGGTGGTGGGCGAGGGCATCATGTAGCATTGCCGTGTTTTATAGATTTGTGCAACAGTGGAACAGAAACAACTAGCATTGCCAGATGCTTGCAAGCAAGATATCAAAAAGGATGTGGAACGTATAAAGCGCAAAATAGCGGTATTGCAATTCCAGTTTTAACACCTGACCGAGCAGAAAAGCGTCAGAATGGACGGAGATTCAAAGAAGATGGTGAGCCGATGTTTACACTTACTGGACAGGATAGACACGGAGTGGCGATTGAACCGATTGGAGTTATTGATTCGCAGGGAATAAAAGTAGCCGAAGCAACAAAGCAAGGCTATTCCGAGTGTAGAGTAGGCATTGATAGCGTGAATTTATCAGTTCCAGGAAGTAAAACAAGAAGAGGACGAGTTGGACGTGATGTTGCAAATACATTAGATACCAGTTGCAATCAAGGGATTTTTGTGCAAGTTTCAGAAGAGTTGACCATATATGCTGTCTGGTATGAAAAATACCAGTGCTACATAGCAATCAGAAAGCTGACACCGAAAGAATGCTTTAGGCTGCAAGGTTGGACAGATGACTATTTTGAAAAAGCAGAGTTTGTTAATTCTGATAGTCAATTATATAAACAAGCAGGAAACGGCGTAACTGTAAATGTAATAAGAGCTATTGCAGAAAAATTAGGCGAAAGAGATGGATACACGAAATCACGAACATTGCAAAGGCAAAACGGCGCATGAGCATATATAAAGGAGTGATAAAACTATATGAAACAGCTTAGCCTTGAAGATATCAATCTTGATATGATTCCGATTAATGTTCTGCAGGATGTAGATAAGCGAATATCTGACTGGAGGTCAATGGGAGGCAAAGATTCGGACCCATACATACAGCAACAGTTAAGATATTTAAAACGAGTCGAGTTGATGGCGAACAACGCCGAGGATACGATCACATATTTTTAAACAGGAGGAAGAATGAAGTTAAAAGGGATGGCCGTAGAACAGTTATTAGAGTTCTTAATGATTGCGAACAGTTTAATTGAGATAGGAGAGCTAATATGAGTACAGTAAATAACGTGATAAGTAATGTGATAGCCATAATATGGGCAGTGATTGCTTTGTCGGAATGGATACTGGCAGAAGAAAAAGAAGATAAGATTTATGCAGCAGTAATGATGATATTAGCGATGATTACGCGGAGGTAAGAAAATTGAGCAATCCCAAACACGACTGGTACGGGCACGCAGTAAAGCAGGTAAAAAAATACCCAGACAAACTGATTGCAGAAAATACAGCTCAGTCAGCCCTATGGATGTACGCTATTAACAAGGCGATAAGGCAGACAGAGGGCATGGACAACGGTGAGGACAGAATGAAAGCTGTACAGCTGGTATATTTTGAGGACAGATACACGATAGCAGGGGCGGCGGATAAGCTTGGATATGCAGAAATGACTATACGCAGATGGCTTAGTGCTTTCGCCAATTTGGCTGGGAAATATGCGGGATATTAGAGAGGGAGAATTATCTCCCTCTCTTTTTTATGTTTGTCTAACATGGCTTAAAAGATGTCGTACAATACACTTGTACGGACGAGTACTGGTAACTTTTTGTGAGACATAACCTCCTCTATCTTTTTGTGGTAAAAGTGTAAACTCTCACCCGCGTAAAAGAGAGTACATAAGACACCTATCCCACGGTGCCTTGTGTCCCATACAGGTTGCGGGGTCTACAAGTGTTTAGAGACCAGCCGCTTATTAGTCTTACCCCGGCGGCTGTTAAGGTGCAATTCCTTATGCTTGTATTTGGTTGCATTATGGAACTGATGTAAACGATTTTTTTCATATTTTCTTTCCTTTCATATAACCCCGTAAACAATCCATTACGGGGTTATGGTTGTATTTAGGAGGTGACCCCAAAATGGGATAAGTAAATACCAGGAGTGGCTGACCCAAGAAGGGTTGCTTAAGATAGAGGGATGGGCACGAGATGGATGCACAGACAAAGAGATCGCGGCAAACATCGGCATCAACCCAGATACCTTGTATACATGGAAGAAAAAATTTCCAATTTTAGCCGATACCTTAAAAAAGGGAAAAGATGTTGTGGACAGACAAGTAGAAAAAAGCCTGTTACAACGGGCACTAGGGTACAGCTATGAGGAGACGAGCGAAAAGTACGAAGGCGGAGTAATGACGGAGCGAAAAGTAACAAAGAAGCACGTTGCGCCAGATACGACAGCACAAATATTCTGGCTAAAGAACAGAAAACCAGAACAATGGCGTGATAAGCCACAGTCAGAGAGTGCAAGTGATAAAGCACTGGCGAAAGCTATTGAAATCCTTGGGGGTGTCGATAGTGCCATTGACTAGCAAACAGGCAGAATCCCTGCAAGGCTGTAACCGCCGTTGGAACGTAAAGACCGGGGCGACAGGCTCCGGGAAATCCTTTGTTGACTACGCAGTCGTAATTCCTCAACGCCTGACACATCTAAAAGGACTGGGGCTTGCTGTGATGCTGGGAAACACCAGAGGCACGTTACAGCGAAACATACTTGACCCTATGAGAGAGATATGGGGTGAGGAGTTAGTTGGCGAAATACGCAGTGACAACACAGTACAGCTATTTGGCAAAAAAGTATATGCATTAGGTGCCGATAACAAGAAGCACGTTGCAAGGATACAGGGAGCGACAATTGAGTATGCTTATGGCGACGAGGTGACGACGTGGAATCAAGAAGTGTTTGAGATGTTAAAATCTCGTCTCAGAACGTCACACAGTCACTTTGACGGTACGTGCAACCCGGCGGGGCCAAAGCACTGGTTTAAAGGATTTATAGATTCCGATGCCGATATATTCCAAC
>OGJY01001801.1_pt1 | contig 23540 bp, 18 predicted proteins | sample 1572231 | NCBI WGS metagenome assembly OGJY01 (sample SAMEA2582121, study PRJEB24529) | metagenome | biome: Human gut stool | place: China | collected 2011
CCAAAATGCTTGAAAGTATAGTGGTTATGCGAATAATCCAAAATTAGATATAAAATTTAATTGTAAATAAATTATGAATAAATTTAGCTAAAAACATTTTCGTTCTTTCTTAGATTGTACTACTAATCGGAGTGGAGATAAAACTGGATGAGTTCTTATTTTGCATCTTATAATAAAAATATTTTGATAAAATTTCGTTTGAAGTGCCTGTTTTTTGCTCTTTTTGTCAGAGTTAATAAGAAGGACAAGTTTTCCCCCTTCAACAGCACTTTGACAATTTCATAGACAGCATAACAGGTACATAACCCGTGTACGAGCGAGTGTGGAACGCCGCGAAGATGGAGCAGCCAGGGAGGTGATGAACAAAGCTGTTTCGGAGCGATCTACGATTTCACAAAGCGGATGGTGGCAGATCCGGCGCGAGGACTGCACGGGGGCTTAAAGATACTTCCTCACGGCCTCCTAAAGACTTGGGGGGAACCCTGCGGCGCACGAGTAAAACGACGCTGCGGAGTTATGACAACCGCGCCAGCGGAGACCTGCTATGTTCCCAGCGTCAGGGTTGCGTGGCAAATGTGACGAGAATTGAGTCATATTAAAATAGGAAGCGATTACTTTCTTAGGTGGTCTTTTTCTATTCAAAATCAGATACCATGCGCTGGCAGTTTCGGCTGCCAGCGTATTCATGTGATTTTGAAAGCACGATGATAACCTTGATAGATTGGAGGGAATATGGTCTATGGAAAAACTCATTACACGAAAAGAAGCTGCTGAAATCTTAGGAATCAGCATAGCAACGCTGGATGCCGCCCGTAACAACGGCTTGATATCTTATGTGCAGTATGTTCAGAATGGCTGTGTGTATTTTACTGCGGCGGGTCTCCAGGAGTATATCGCAAAATGTACGCACAGGGCAAAGCCTGTTGAGAGAAGCACAACTTACCGTAAGCCTCGAAGCGGAAGATCGTGAGCCAGTCCGTATCCTTGATGGAATCAGAGATGTTTGATAAAACAAAGGTACAGCGCTGGAGATCTTTTTTAGGAGGTGGAGGAATTGGCAAATAGAAAAATAATGCTTCCCCAATATGGCACAGTTATGAAAAGAGGTGTCCTATATTATAGGACCAGAATCAAAGACGCGAATGGTAAGCTCGTAGCTATCTACGCAAAAACACCTGAAGAACTATACAACAAAGAAACGCTTGCGTTGGAACAGATTGAGAATGCCACTTTTCATCGGAAAACGCCCACAGTTGCAGAGTATTGTGAAAAGTGGCTGCTGATGCAGTCGGTTCATGTACGAGCTACTACTTTGACGGATTACACCTCAAAGGTTAGGCGGCATATTATAGCGGAATTGGGAGATAAACGGATGGGTGAGGTTAGCCTGGATGATATTCAGCTTGCCCTTGTTCCGGTTTCCAAAAAATCTGCATCGGTTTATAAATCTGTGGTAATCCTTTACAAATCTATCTTTCGCGCAGCGATGGAAAGCAGGATTATTGACCACAACCCAACGATTTATCTGACAACAAAAGGTGGCGGTGTTCCACAAGAGGATCGTCAGGCTTTGACAGATGAACAGGTGGAGCGCCTTTTGGATGCTATCCGAGATTTGCCGCCTTATGTCTTTGTCATGATTGGTTTATATGCAGGGCTACGCCGGGAAGAAATTCTTGCTCTGCAATGGGATTCAGTATATCTGGATACAGATACTCCATATCTGACGGTAAGACGGGCATGGCACACCGAACATAACAGACCGGTGATTTCGGATGAATTGAAAACCAAGGCTGCGGAGAGAAATATCCCCCTTCCTGTTTGCTTGGCTGAGTGTTTGAAAGCAGCAAAGGAAACTTCGACTTCGGAGTATGTGGTTTCAAACAGGGATGGCGAACCGCTGTCCTACACGCAGTTTAAGCGACTTTGGCAGTATATTGTTACGAGGACGGTCAAGGAGCGGAGCTATTATCGGTATGAAGATGGAAAAAGAGTAAAGCATACTGTCACACCTGTCTTGGGAGAAAAGGCTGCTCATAACGGAAAAGTGGTTTACAGTCTGGACTTTGAAGTAACACCCCATCAGCTGCGGCATACTTACATTACCAATCTCATTCATGCATCGGTAGATCCCAAAACGGTTCAATACCTGGCAGGCCATGAAAGCAGCAAGATTACCATGGACATTTATGCAAAGGTTAAGTACAACAGACCAGATGAGCTGGTCAGATCAATGAACTGTGCGTTTGCAAGCTGGGATGCAACACAGTAATAACAAATAGGAAATGAAGCAGGAGCGAGGCAAGGATGTCTCGCTCTTTGTTTTACCTCAGCCGTATCTTTGATTAAGTCGAGGCTTTCTGATAAAAAGAGAGTGTAGATACGGAGACTACACATTATCAAGAAAGGACGATCAAAGATGGCAAAAAAGAAAACACAGATCCCGAAGTACGGGACCATTACATTGAAAGGAATCCAGTATTACAGAACCAGGATTACGGATGCAGATGGCAAAGAGTTGAGTTTGTATGCCGCAACTTGTGAAGAATTGTATGAGAAGCAGTTAGAGGCCCGGAAGCAGGTGGAAGAAATTATCTTTCACCGGCAGCACCCGACAGTAGCCGAGTATGGAGAGAAGTGGCTGCTGATGCAGTCGGCAAAGGTGTCTGCGTCTACACTCAGAGGTTATACGAGGGATATGACAAACTATATCATAAAACCTCTGGGAGAGATGTATATGGAAGAAGTGACCGCTGACGATATTCGGCTGGCGCTTGTTCCATTGTCAAAGAAATCGGAAGGCTTATACAATAAGGTCAATATGCTACTCAAGTGCATTTTTTATGCGGCAGAGAGAAACCAAATTCTTGAACACAATCCCTGTGCGGGAATATCCGGTAAAGGCGGAAAACCGACAAAAAAGAAGGAGGCATTGACAGATCAGCAGGTAGCCGTGCTTCTGGATACAGTCAAGGGACTTCCTCCATATTTGTTTATTATGCTCGGTTTGTATTCCGGTCTGCGTCGGGAAGAAATTCTTGCACTGCAATGGGATTGTGTATTTCTGGACGAGGATACACCTTATCTATCGGTGAGGCGGGCATGGCGTACAGAGCATAACAGACCCGTGATTTCTACGGTGCTAAAGACTCCGGCGGCAAAAAGGGATATTCCGATACCGAAGTGTTTGGTGGATTGTCTGAGAGAAACGAAAGAAAATTCCATATCAGATTATGTGATTGCTGACAGCAAAGGGGAGCCGCTGGCTGCTTCGCAGTTTCAAAGAGTGTGGCAGTATGTCGTTGTCCGCTCCACTAAGCCCCGGAACTATTATAAGTATGTGAATGGGCAGAGCATCAAATACACGGTTACCCCAACGCTGGGCATGACCCAGAAAAATCAACCCAAAATCAGATATACGCTGGACTTTGATGTAACCCCGCATCAGCTGCGGCACACTTACATTACCAATCTTCTCTATGCTGGTGTTGATCCAAAGACCGTCCAATACGTTACTGTGAACGAAGTGAACAGTAACACAAAAGTTTGACTTGATTCGAAAAAGTATATTGAGTATATTGCAAACAAAAAATGCATATGATATAATGCCAGTAGGCAAAATGATAAGGTTAAATTCATTTATAACACAGCAAAAGCCCCAGAGTTGCGACCTCTGAGGCTTTTTTATTCCGTTTGGGCAGGGTGGCTTATTCCCCCAGGCTGGCTACCAGCTGCTATTTTCTATCCAACCATTTGCAAATGTAGTAGGCGATTACACTTGCCAAGATAGAAAGCATAAATGATAAGATCATATCCATTTACAACACACCCCCTTTCTGCACCTGTCTAGGGGTGGTAGCTCAACTATTATATCATAGAACAATGTGTACAGAAAGACTATACTTGAAATATATACTGGGATAGTGGTGTGTGAACAGTAACTATGTTACAATTAAGTCTGTAATTATTATTAGTCTTTGACATTCCCGCATCTTTTTGATACTATAGAATCAGTAAAAAACTAGCAGACCTCCCATGGGAGAAATCCTATGGGAGGTTTTTGTAACGAGGTGAGGTGTATAATGAAAAAAGAAAACAATTCTGCACATAACCATAACAGAGGAAGCTTTTCCGGAAGGATTGGTTATGTGCTGGCAGTTGCAGGTTCTGCAGTAGGACTGGGAAATATCTGGAGATTTCCATATCTTGCAGCGAAATATGGAGGCGGAATTTTTCTGCTGATCTATATTCTTCTGACAGCGTCATTTGGTTATGTACTGATCATGTCAGAAACAGCCCTTGGACGAATGACCAGAAAGAGTCCGGTAGGTGCATTTGAGCATTTTGGAAAAACGAAATCATTCAAAATCGGCGGATGGTTAAATGCAGTGATTCCAATGCTGATCGTTCCTTATTACAGTACGATTGGCGGATGGGTAATTAAGTATCTTGTGGAATATTTCAAAGGAAATGTCCAGGCAGTAGCGGAAGACGGATATTTTGGAAACTTTATTTCCGATTCCTGGCAGGTGGAACTCTGGTTTCTGGTATTTGCGGCGCTTGTATTCATCATCATTCTCGGTGGTGTACAGAACGGTGTAGAGAGAATGTCAAAGATCATGATGCCGGTTCTGGTAGTTCTGGCAGTCGTAGTTACAATCTATTCTGTCACACGTCCGGGTGCTGTTGAAGGTGTGAAATATTTCCTGATCCCGAATGTGAAAAATTTCTCCTGGATGACAGTAGTAGCAGCAATGGGACAGATGTTTTATTCTTTATCCATTGCAATGGGAATCCTGTATACTTACGGTTCCTATGTCCGTAAAGATATGGATATCGAGAGATCTACCACACAGGTTGAGATTTTCGATACAGGTATCGCAATCCTTGCAGGTCTGATGATCATCCCGGCGGTATTTTCATTCTCCGGTGGAAATCCTGAAACACTTCAGGCAGGACCATCTCTGATGTTTATCACATTGCCAAAAGTATTTGCAAGTATGGGATTTGGTACTGCAACAGGAATCGTATTCTTCATACTTGTATTACTTGCAGCTCTGACAAGTGCAGTTTCCCTGATGGAAACCAGTGTTTCCACATTCATGGATGAACTTCACTGGAGCCGTAAGAAATGCTGCGGTCTGATGGTCGTGATCATGATTGTACTTGGAACCGCATCTTCCATGGGATATGGACTTCTGGATTTCATTCGTATCTTTGGAATGAACTTCCTTGATTTCTTCGATTTTATAACAAACTCAGTAATGATGCCGCTGGCAGCACTTGCAACCTGTGTTCTGATTCTTCGTGTTGTTGGTATTGATGGAATGGAAAAAGAAATTGAACAGTCTTCTCCATTCCGCAGAAAGAAACTGTACAGAGTATTTATCAAATACTTTGCACCGATTTGCCTGATCATTATTTTGCTGAGTTCTATTGCAAACGTTTTGGGAATTATCAGTATGTAAAAAATATATGACTCTTTTTACAAAGAATGCAGCATGAATCAACTGCAAGACAAGAGAAGAAGCAACTGCACAGTTCACCAGGAAGAATGGCTGGCAGGCAAACATGGCAGGAAATCTGCCAATGAATGTGTGAAATGTGGTAAGTGCGAAGAAGTATGTCCGCAGCACATTAAGATCAGAGATGAGCTGGAGAAAATTGCAGCAGAACTTTTGGGGTAAATTGCTATAGATAAGAGTAGAAAAGAGGAGTGAAACATGAAGTTCGATAAAGAAAAAATGCGCTTATACGCAATAACGGACCGTCACTGGCTTAATGGGCGGAGCCTTAAGGAAGTGGTAAAGGAGAGTCTGGATGGAGGCGTAACCTTTCTGCAGCTCAGGGATAAAAATTCAGATGATGAAACTTTCCTGCAGGAAGCAGCTGAACTTCAGGAATTATGCAGAGATTATAAGGTTCCTCTGATCATAAATGACAATGTGGAAATTGCTTTGAAGATGAATGCAGATGGTGTTCATGTAGGGCAGAGTGATATGGAAGCAGGTGCTGTGCGTGAGAAACTTGGACCGGATAAAATCCTGGGAGTTTCGGCACGAACGGTAGAGCAGGCATTGCTTGCACAGGAGCGTGGTGCAGATTATCTCGGGGTGGGTGCAGTATTTGCAACCGGTTCAAAAGCAGATGCGGCAGAACTTCCCCATGAAACACTGAAGGCAATCTGTGAAGCGGTATCTATCCCTGTGGTGGCAATCGGAGGGATCACAGCAGAAAATATATCTCAGCTAAAGGGAACAGGGATTTGCGGTGTGGCAGTGATCAGTGCCATTTATGCTCAGAATAACATTAAAGAAGCAGCAGAAGAACTGAAAGAGGCAGTAGATAAGATTGTATTATAGAAGAAATGAGAGGAAGACAATTATGAGAACTGCACTGACGATCGCAGGAAGTGATTCCAGCGGAGGCGCCGGAATCCAGGCAGATATTAAGACAATGATTACAAATGGTGTATATGCAATGAGTGCCATTACCGCATTAACTGCACAGAATACAACCGGTGTACAGGCAATATTAAATGTAACACCGGAATTTCTGGGGCAGGAACTGGATTCTGTTTTTCAGGATATTTATCCGGGTGCGGTAAAAATCGGAATGGTATCAGATAAAGATCTGATTCATGTAATAGCAGAGAAACTGAAACAATATAAAGCGGAAAACATTGTTGTGGATCCTGTTATGGTTGCAACAAGCGGTGCCAAGCTGATCAGTGATGATGCAGTGGAGATATTGAAGCAGGAACTGTTTCCACTGGCTGATGTGTTTACTCCGAATATTCCGGAGGCAGAGGTTCTGGTTGAAATGTCAGTGACCAATGCAGAGGAAATGATAGAGGCTGCCGGAAAGATTTCTGAGACATATCATTGTGCAGTACTTTGCAAAGGCGGACACAGCATTAATGATGCAAATGATCTGCTTTACTATGATGGAAAATATTGCTGGTTTGAAGGAAAGCGTATCGATAATCCAAACACACATGGAACAGGCTGTACGTTGAGCAGTGCCATTGCTTCCAATCTTGCAAAGGGATATGACCTGCAGACTGCTGTAAAACGTTCCAAACAGTATATTTCAGGAGCACTGGCGGCAATGCTTGACCTGGGAAAGGGAAGTGGCCCTATGGATCATGGATTTGCAATCCGAAATGAATATGTGAAAGAAAGTGAAAAGTGAGAATAGCTATGGAAGACAACAAAAAGAAAGGCCTCGGAATGGTTCTGGAAGGTGGAGGTATGCGGGGACTGTATACAGCCGGAGTTCTGGATGAGCTGATGGAGCAGGGGATTTATGCAGATTCTACAGTTGGCGTTTCCGCCGGTGCAATTTTTGGATGTAATTATAAGTCCCGCCAGATTGGACGAACCCTTCGTTATAATACCAGATTCTGCAAGGATAAACGATATATGGGATTGAAAAGCTGGATTACTACCGGCGATCTTTACAGCAAAGATTTTGCATATGGGGAGGTGCCCTGGAAGCTGGATGTTTTTGACACAGAGACATTTGCCAGATCACCCATGAAGTTTACGGTTGTATGTACAGATATTGAAACAGGAAAACCCTGCTATCAGGAATGCAGAATGGGAGACAGGCTGGATGTGGAATGGATGCGCGCATCAGCTTCCCTGCCACTGGCCGCCAGACCGGTAAAGCTGAATGGAAGAATGTATCTGGACGGAGGCATCTCAGATCCGATACCTGTAAACTGGATGCTTTCACAGGGGTATGAGAAAAATGTGGTAGTCTGTACCCGTCATCCGGGATACAGAAAAGAACATAATAAGCTGATGCCGCTGATCCGACTGAAGTTCAGAGAGTATCCGGAGCTTGTAAAGCTTCTGGATGAACGTCATATTCAGTATAATCGTATGCTGGATAAAATCGCATATCTGGAAAAAGAGGGCAGGATCCATGTTATCCGCCCGGACAGAGACATCAGTGCCAAACCGGTTGAGCGTGATCCCGCCCATTTAAAGGAGATTTATGAGGTGGGACGGAGAGTGATGAAAGCTGATATGGAGAAACTGAAGGCGTATTTGGCAGAGTAATGTTTAGTCTATCAGCAGGTAGCGAATCCGGTGATAGATTTCCATCTGATTGCAATTGACTTTGGGTGAGGAATTATGAACAGCAGCAAGTTATCAGTAAAGCTGTCAGATACAACGAAGTCAGTAAAAACAGACAGGAATAAAAATTGTATAAAACTGGTACATAAACCAATTAAAACAGTACTGATTTATCAGTTGCTGTTTTTTTTTCGCAAAATAATACTTTTGTTCTATTGCTGTAAACAGCAAATATATCAATGTGTTTTCCTAATCTAAATGCTATAATCCGAAAAAAGTCCCATAGAGAAAATGCTATTAAAGGCTATATAATAAAACCATCAAAAACAAGCGCGCTGATAAAAAACAGGAGGAAATTTTATGAAGAGAAGAGGAATGGCTTTAGGTCTGGCGGCATTAATGACCTGTACTGCTTTATTTACCACAACTGCGAAGGCAGAAAACAAGGGTAGTGACGAGAAAGAAACTATAAAATTCACTTACTGGGGAAGCGGAGACGAAAAAAAGGCTATTGAGGAATCTGTAGATAAATTCATGGAAGCAAACCCCAATATTGAAGTGGATCTGATGCATATTCCATCTGAGGATTTCCTGACAAAATTGAATGCTATGATTGCAGCCGGCGAAGCACCGGATGTAAGTTATTCAGCTTCATGGAAATGTCAGATGGGTGAGGATGGCCTGATTTATAATTTCTATGATCTTCTGGATGATATGGGACTTAGTAAAGATGATTATCTGTCTACCTGTTGGTGGAACTGGAGTCCTACAGAATCAGCAGGACCTGTTCAGGCCAATGTTACAACAAATCTGATGTACAATGTAGACTGCTTCGAAGAGGCAGGGGTAGATCTGCCGCCGACTAAGGTAGAGGAAGCCTGGTCATGGGATGAATTTGTAGAGATGGCACAAAAACTGACGCTGGATACAGAAGGAAGAAATGCAGCTGATCCGGATTTTGATGCAAATAATATTAAACAGTACGGTGTAATGTTTGGAACAGACTGGAATGTATATATGCCGTTTATTCTATCAGCAGGCGGCGGTTACTTAAATGAGAGTATGGACGGACTTGGATTAAATGATGAGAAGTCAGCTCAGATTTTACAGAATTTTGCAGATCTGATCAATGTGTACCATGTATCTCCTACAGCAGTACAGAAGAATGCAATGCCAAGTGCAGCAACAGCACTGGCTGCAAAACAGACAGCAATGTACATTGACGGAAGCTGGAACCATCTGGATCTTATGAATTCAGGATGCAACTGGGGCGTAGGTGTTCTCCCAATTGATGAAAACTATACTACTTTCTTTGATGGTGGTTCTTTGATTATATTCAAGAGTACAAAGCATCTGGAGGCTTCCGAAAAACTTTATCTGTGGCTTACAAATCCAGAAAGTTCAGAAAGAATCACAGAATTATACAGAACTTTATGGATGCCTGTACAGACAGAATATTATACTGATCCGGATAAGATTGATTTCTGGGCATCTGAAGAATTGCCTGCAAGACCAGAGGGCTTTCAGGACGCTATTGTAAAGGCAACTTATGATCATGCAGTAGTGGCAACCGAAATTAACGTAAAGAATTTTAATGAGATTAATACATTAGTGGGCTCTGCACTGGAACAGGTGTGGTCTGGAAAGAAAACGGCAGAAGAAGCAATGACAGAAGTAAAAAGCCAGACGGATTCTTTGGTAGAAGGAACCTATTCAGGAGAACGTTCTTAAAGTATTCAAGTGAAAGGCTGCTTTTGGCAGCCTTTCCTGATTGAAATAGCTATAATGCCAGAAAGGAATAAATATGCAGACGAAAATAAAGTATAAAATGACAAATCGCGAGAAAAGAGAAAATCGTTGGGGAATTTTATTCAGTCTTCCCTGTATTCTGGGATTTTTGATTTTTGCATTGCTTCCGATGGCAGTCAGTCTGGGATTGAGTTTTACAAATTTTAATTTTACAACAGGCGGACAGTTTATAGGAATCAGCAACTATAAAAATCTGTTCAGTGGAAGTGATCCGTATTTTTATAAATCATTACTTGTAACAGTAATTTATGTTGCGCTTTCTGTACCGACAGCTATCATATTTTCTTTTTTTATAGCAATGCTGTTAAATACAAATGTAAAAGGAAAAGGATTTTTCAGAACAATCTTTTATCTTCCGACTGTAGTTCCGATCGTAGCAATGGCAGCGATTTGGATGTGGATTTTCAATCCGGACATGGGATTGGCAAACAATATTTTAAAGGCAATGCATTTACCGGTAAGTACATGGCTTTCAGGTGAAAGTTCAGTTATTCCCACACTGGTTTTTATTAATCTGTGGACTACCGGATCAACAATGGTAATTTTCCTTGCCGGAATGCAGGATGTACCAAGACAGCTTCTGGAAGCAGTTGAGATTGATGGAGGCGGATTCTGGGCAAAGCTGCTTCATGTTACGATTCCTATGATGACTCCTACAATTTTTTATAATGTGGTAATGGGAATCATCAATGGATTCCAGATATTTACCCAGTCTTATGTTATGACACAGGGTGGACCAAACAATTCCAGTTTGTTCTATGTATACTATCTGTACAGAGAAGCATTTGAGTTTGGAAGAATGGGAAATGCCTGTGCAGTTGCCTGGGTATTGTTCCTGATCATTATGGTACTGACTGCAGTCATATTTAAGTTTTCCAACCGTTGGGTTTATTATGGAGGAGAATGAATATGAAGAATACAAAGAAAATTATTTCAAAAATTCTAATATACTTTGCGCTGATTTTAGGTGTTTTGTTTTGTCTGGTTCCTTTGTACTGGATGATCAGAAGTTCACTGATGAACACAGTGGAAGTGTTTATGATGCCGCCTCGCTGGATTCCTTCTAAATTTATGTGGGAAAACTATCAGGAAGTTTTTGATACACTTCCCTTTGGAAAATATTTCCTGAATTCATTTATTGTAACCGGAGGATGTGTAGTGGGAACAATGCTTACCAGTTCCATCTGTGCATATGGATTGGCAAGAATTAAATGGAGAGGCAGAAATGTGGTATTTGCCTGCATTATCAGCAGTATGATGCTTCCAGTTGCGGTTACTTTGATTCCTACATTTCTGATGTGGAGAACTATTGGAATAACAGACAGCTTTATTCCACTGATTGTTCCGGCATGGTTTGGAGGCGGTGCATTTTACATATTCCTGCTTCGTCAGTTTTATCTGGGAATCCCGAAGGATTTTGATGAGGCAGCATATCTGGACGGTGCTTCCCATATTCAGATTTTTACAAAAATTATCCTGCCAATTACAAAACCGGCCCTGGCTGTTGTAGGTATGTTTGCGTTTTTAAATTCCTGGAACGATTTCCTGAGTCCGCTTGTATATTTAAATTCTGAGAAAAAATATACAGTTGCACTGGGACTTCAGTTGTTTACTGGTTCTTACAGAGGTGAATGGAATTTAATGATGGCAGCAGCCTGCCTGGTGCTTGCACCTGTTGTGATTGTATTTGCCATTGGTCAGAAGTATCTTGTTGAGGGTGTAACAATGTCTGGTGTGAAAGGCTAAGAATAGGAGGAAAAACAATGCATTTAAGAGGAAATGTGATTTATAATACATGGGAAAATTTCTGGAAAAAGGCATATAAGTCTTCTTATTTCAGAGCACAGTATGATGAAACTTCGGAGCGCACAGACTGGTCATTAAGTGAGAGACAGCTATTTACACAGTCAAATGGAAGAACACTTTTGGGCCAGGATACCATGGGCAGACTGCACTTTTTGTGCACTCCTCATGATAAAATTTATGCAGTACCATCCGGAGGAACAGATCTGGGAGGACAGTTTAAAGGATACATAGGTCAGTATTATCAGAATGATACAGCATTACTTCTTGGAAAAATGAAATATGATCTGGAGCTGGACAATGGTCTGATGATCTCAGGTGCAAATAAGCAGTCATGGACAACTTATTATGATGATTTTCTTCCGGTTACTGCTACAGAGCATCCGGAACTGGAAACCAGAATATTCTCTTTTGCGCCGATTCTGGAGAAAGAAGCAGTTCCGGCATCATCAATCCATCCGGTTCCTGGACCTGCAGGAGCATTCTACTGTATAGAAGTAAAAAATATTTCCGGATGCAAAATGAAAGGAAAACTTCGTCTGTCATTTGACCAGAAGTTTGTAAATCAGTTTGAGCATTATGGGAAATATTTCGATGATTATACAGTAACACCATATAAATCAGAATGGGATCAGAAATTGCTGGTATTATGGCACCCGGAAGCCTGTGCAGCAATTCAGCTTCTGGATTCCGTATGTGAAGGCCAGGGAGATAATCCTAGAATTTATGTACCATTTGAATTAAAAGCAAATGAAAGCAGAACATTTACAACAGTAATTGCTCTTACTCCAAAGAGAGAAGAGATTTATTCTGCCCTTGGAACACTGTATCAACATACACCGCTGGAATGGTTGAATGTTACTGATGATTTCTGGAAAGAAAGATTTGGAAAAATCACTACAGATATTCGGGAAAACCAGGAGGCTGGTGAGAAATACCGTGATATGCAGGTACGGTTTATTCTTGATAATTTTAACTGCCTTTCTTTCAGAGAAGATGGAAGTCTTCTGACCAACTGGCAGGGGGCACCGTCCCATAGTCTTTCGAGGCTCTGGGGAATTGATATTACTCCTGATGTGGTAAGTGTTATGTATGCAGTACCTGAGGTAGGAAAAAGTGCAATGTTTTATCTGGCAGAAAGAAACCGGCCACGTTATAGCCTGTATTCGGATCATAGTATGTTTTACTATATTTCTCTGCTTGTAATAGCAGGAAAATATCTGGAGCTGACAGGAGATGAGAAATTCTTCAGAGATCATCCGGAACTGGTTGCTGCTATTGATGAGATCTACGATGGAATGATGAAGCATAAACATAAAGAAAAAGCACTGATTTCTAGCAGATACGCCAGCGATCTTATTGTATTCCGCAAGTATGATTACGGTGCAAATGTACAGTGTTATTATGCGTTGAAATCTTACAGAAGAATTCTGAGACTTCTGGAACGGGATGCGACAGATGTGGACAGATTTATGGAACAGATGAAAGCAGACATGAAAGAACTGATGGAAGGTAGCGGACCATTCGGCAGACAGATTACAGGCGGAAACAACTTAGGTGAGAATGAGGAACGCTTCTATATCCAGGATGATCTGAATTATTATGGCGGTGAGGATACTGCTACAGTTATGGCACCTTTGTATGGACTGTATGAGTTTGATTATGAGCCATATGTAAACCTTCACAGATATGCACGTTCTATGTATATCACAAACTATGATCCGGAATTCCAGACAATGCGTGAATTACATTTTGGCATGAATCCATCTGCAACAGGCTGTACTTTAAAACTTGGCGGAAGTCTTACCAGACAGGAAATGCTTGATAACCTGAATCTCCTTTACGAACGTCTGGATGAAACAGGCTCACTTTTCTGGTGGCCAAGAGCAACAAATAAGAAAAGATGCCTGACTAGATGCAGCCAGGGACAGGGTGCATGGATTCAGCAGAGTGTTGAGCAGTGGTTTGGCCTCAGGATGGATGGAACACAGAAAACGCTGGTCATCAAGCCACAGGGATTGCTTTCCGGTTATAAACTTCAGAAAACACATCTTGGAGCTTATGTTTTTGATATTGAATATAGAGAAGAAAAAGGAAAAACTGTTATTAATATTAAAAACTATAATGAGGAAGCAATAAAGGTTATTTTTGAAGTACGTAAGTACGGTGCAGGTGCACAGGGAGAATGTAGAAAAGTAGAGGAATTAGTATTGGCAGGAGCTCTTGTTGAGAAAGAGTTTGTTACAGAGACAATGGCTGTGCAGGAAACGGATATTGCAGGAGCTGAGTGCAGCACAATGACAGAGGATGGAATTTTGTTTAGTCCATATGGAATTATCATGCCTAAACTTTATAATTCAGACTGTGGAATCTTTTTATTCCGTTATCTGATCAGCCAGTCAACAGACACAGAATGGAAAAATGCAGAAGTGAAGATAGAAGTTCCTGATGGATGGAAAGTACAGTATAAACAATTCTATCACTGGGATTATCAACCTGTATTTTCAGACAATAAGGCAGTATGCATGGTGGGAGAAGTACCACAGAATACCCATAAGGTAGCTGGTTTTTACATCAGTTTGCCAGATGAACTGGCAGGAGGCGAGAAGAGCGTGATGCTGTCAGAGCATCCTTTCCCTCAGGATACACAGCATAAAATGAAACAGGTAACCCTGTATGTGGAGGGACAGAAAACACAGGCAGCAGGAGTGATCAGTGCAAGTCTTGAGACGGATGGAAAACAGTGTAAGGTTTCAGAAATACCGGTACTGATTCTTTCCAAGGAAGACTATGCCGATGCATTGGATAAGATGTATCACGGAACAAAAAAATAGAATTTGTAAAGACAGGTGTGCAATTGTTCATGCACACCTGTTGTGCTATAATCAAAACGTATATATCAGACAGAACAGGAGATAAAATGTACAATATATTAGTAGTAGATGATGAGCGAATTCACAGAGAAGGACTTATTATGCTTCTTGAAAAAATATGCCCGGACGATATGCTGTGGGAAGCATCAAATGGTCAGGAGGCAATGGAGATCATGAATAATATTTCCTGTGAGATTGTGATCAGCGATATACGTATGGCAGAAATGGACGGCTTACAGCTGCAAAAAAAAGTAAAAACAGATTATCCAGAAACTGCATTTGTGATTGTAAGCGGATATGCAGATTTTTCCTATGCAAGAGAGGCGTTACAGTTTCATGCAAGTGATTATCTGCTAAAGCCTGTAGATGCAGAAGAGTTAAAGCGTGCCATTAAGAAAATAAAGAAATCAAAAAATCAGGATCAGGTTCAAAAACAAAAAGTAGATCAGATGGAACGACGATTGAAGGAATCTGCATATGGATATATGGAGTGGCTTCTGAATCAGTATATCCACCATACACGACGTAAGGTATGGGAGCCCTTAAGTGAGATGTTTCCTCTGAGACAGGAAGGCTATCTGATGTTGATCCGGATCAATAAGCAGCATCTGATTCTTAATGAAGAGATGAAACGGGAGATAGGGTATTTTATAAAAAAACATCTGATAGATACATCGTCAATTACATTTCAGGTCAACGGAACAGAAAATCTGCTGGCTGTGTTGGCCTTGTCAGGATCAAGAATTGAACAGGAACAGATCACTCAGATAGAGGAGTTTATTCAAAATATCCTGGTACTTGAGAAAAACAGAATTTATTTTGCAGTCAGCTCTCTGTATTCGGATATGGAAAGCTGCGGAAACAAGGCATATGAAGAGGCTATGGCCGCGATGAAGTATTCTTTTTATGAAGAAGAAAGATATTTGCAGGCAGAGAAATATCTGTCTGATGAAAAGCAGGAGGATTCTGTAGGCAGTGAAGCAATTCTGAATTCTATAAAAGAAGGAAATCTGGAAAAAAGCGAAGCAATTTTTGAAAAAATAACAGAGGTTCTGTCAGAGCATAAAAGTGTTCAGCCGGATATTTTTAAAAGAAAAATCGTATTCTTTTTTTTCAGAATCTTACGTTATATGGAGCTCTATCTGAAAGCTGAACACTTGTCAGAATTAAATGCATTGGATAATCGTCTGATCGAAAGTCAGTGGTATTCTGAATTGAAAAAAAGGTCAGCGGAATTAATAAAAAATATAATCGCTTTCCGGGAAATAGCAGATTCACAGGAGACAGATCCTTTGGATGAAAGCAGGCGGTATATAGAGGAACATTACCAGGACGAGATCAGCCTGGAGCAGATTGCTGCATTGTATCATTTTAATGCTTCGTATTTCAGTACTTTATTTAAGCAGAGATTCGGAATTTCCTTTTCTGAATACCTGTCAGATATTCGTATGGAGAAAGCAGAGAATCTTTTGAAAACATCTTCTGATAAGGTAAGGAAGATTGCATTGGAAGTAGGGTATAAGGATCCCAATTATTTTAACAGGGCATTTAAGAAACGTCATAATATGACACCTGAAGAATTTCGCAAAAGAGTTGGGTGATGATGGAAAAATTAAAATATACAAAATTTAAAACTCTGCTGATTAGTTCATTTATTTGTATTTCCATTATTCCTGTTGTGCTTTTGGGTTTATTTATCTTCCATTTGTCAAAACAGGAACTGATCAGGCAGTCAGAAAAACAAATGTGGCAAAATGCTGAGAATGTCAGTGATATTCTGGATGAAAAGTTGGATTATATTGAGGAATTTTCATTAAAAATAAATGTAGATACGAGAATTTATAAAATATTTCAGAATCTGGATACGTCTGACAGTATGCAGCTTGAAAGTGCCAGTCAGGAAATTTCAAAAATTTTATTGGACTATCTGCCGTGGAATAACACGGTTTATTCTACGCATATTGTGACTCCGTATTATCAGTTTGGCGAAAAGGAAAAGAACTATTATCCAAATTATAGCTTTATGGGTTCTAAAATACAGAAAGCAGCAGATGAGGCAAATGGAAAACTTGTGTGGATTCCGGCATATAATTATATGGACATGTTTTCAATTGAAGATATGCCGAGAGATTTTCTGGAATATGAGCATGTATTTACGGCTGTCAGAAAGCTGCAGTTAAGCAGGGTAGAATCAGGACATATTGAACATCTGGAAAATAAGACTGATCAAATGTATCTGGTGGTTAATTTTACAGAGGATAATCTGAATAATATGCTGAAAAAGTATACAAAGGCAAATTCTCAGATTCTTTATTATATCATGAGTGAAGATGGCAGTGTTGTTGGTCCTTACGGTGAGAATGAATCAAAGCTGTTTCGAAATGTAACTGCAGCTGATATGGGAATTACGGAGAATAAAGGAACTGTAAAATACTACGGTGCAAATAATCAGGAATATATCGTAACCTATTCCAAAAGTATGGTGACGGGATGGTATACACTTGCCATGATTCCAGTTAATGTTTTCAGCAAGAATATTGCTACAGATCTTACCAGGGCAATATTGATTCTGGTAACTATAGAAATTATTTTATCTGTTACTACGGCTGTTCTTATTTCCAGAAAGATTGGGAAAAAAGTTTATAAACCGCTGCACATGATAGAGAAAACAGGAGAGGGTAATTTTACTGCAAGAATTGTATATGACAACAGGGATGAGTTTGCGTTTTTTTATAAAAAACTGAATGAAATGAATCAGAACCTGCAGATGTTGGTTCATGAGAAATATGAGATGATGATCCAGAAACGAGACACGGAGATCATGTCGTTAAATATACAGATGAATCCCCATTTTCTCTATAATTCGCTGAATATCATTAACTGGGTATGCCTTAAAGGAGAACAGGAAAATGCCAGCAAAATGCTTTTGGATCTGTCGAGAATGCTTCAGTATACCAGCCAGAATGGTGATGTTCTGGTTCCGCTGTGGGAGGATCTGGACTGGCTTAAACGGTATATTGGAATTATGCAGAAAAGATATCAGGATCAATTTGAAGTGAGTATGGATATACCGGAGTATTTAAGAAGTCTGGAAGTTCCAAAGTTATTTCTGCAGCCGTTTGTAGAGAATGCCATTGTGCATGGATTTAAAAATTATCAGGATTCCGGGAAGATCTGGATTTCAGCAGAGGAAGAAGAAAATGATATTCTTTTTTATGTAGAGGATAATGGATGTGGAATCTGTGAGGAAGATTTGAAAGAGGTTCTGAATAAAGAGCGAAAGAGTATAGGCGTCAGAAATACAAATAAAAGGATTCGTATGATTTATGGAGAGAAATATGGGGTTACCATAAGCTCACAGCTGGAAGAAGGCACAGTTGTAACCATAAGACTTCCACTAAAAGTTAATTCGAAAAAACAGAGTTAGATTAAGGTTATATGGATATTCAATTTTATGAGAAGGCGATTGTGAAAGATTGCCGGAAATAAGGTTGAATATCCATTTTTGATTATAAGCAAATAAATATAATGTATAACAGTATAAAACAGTTGACAACAGTTATGCACTGTTATATACTGTTTACAGATGGAGGAGAAACATATGCATATTATAATCAATAATTCATCCATGGTACCTATTTATGAACAGATCATAGATCAGATTAAGTCTGCGATTATCAGAGGAGAGTTACAGCCGGACACTGTATTACCTTCAGTACGCAGTCTGTCAAAGGAGTTGAAGATCAGTGCCCTGACTGTGAAGAAAGCCTACGACAATCTGGAAGAAGAGGGATTTACCGTCACTGTTCATGGAAAAGGAACCTACGTTGCAGCCACAAATAAAGACCTGATGAGGGAAGAACAGCTCAAAGAAGTAGAACATGATCTGGAGCAGGCAATTATGAAGGGCAGAAGAAGTGGACTGGACGATAAGGAAATCAGAAATCTTTTTGAAATGATCATGGAGGACTAAGATATGTTGAAAATTAGTCATTTGCAGAAAAATTACAGAGGTTTTTCGCTGGACTGTTCTATGGAAGTACAGCCTGGGATGATTACAGGACTTATTGGAAGAAATGGTTCCGGGAAATCCACCACATTTAAAGCTTTGCTCGGCTTGATTCATCCGGATGGCGGAGAGATAGAGGTCTTTGGGAAAAAGGCAGAAGAGCTTAAGCCGGAGGATAAGCAGAAACTGGGAGTTGTTTTTGCAGATTCAGGCTTCAGTATGTATCTGACAGCAGCGGGCGTGGCCAATATTATGAAAAGCATATATCCGGATTTTGACAGAGAGAAATTTCTGCAGCAGTGCAGGAGATTCCATCTGCCCACAGACAAGAAAATCAAAGAATTTTCCACTGGTATGAAAGCAAAGTTTAAAGTACTGGCAGCATTAAGCCATAAGGCAGAACTGCTGATTCTGGATGAGCCCACAGTTGGTCTGGATGTGATAGCCAGGGATGAAGTGCTGAACATGCTGAGAGAATATATGGAAGAAAATGAAAGCAGTTCTATTCTGATCAGTTCACATATTTCATCAGATCTGGAGAGTCTTTGTGACAATTTTTATATGATCCATGCCGGAAAAATTATTCTTCATGAGGATACAGATGTACTGCTGTCAGATTATGCAGTTCTTAAAGTTTCAGAAGAAGAGTACGAAAAACTGGATCAGCAATACCTTATTAAGATCCGGAAAGAAGCTTATGGATACAGGTGTCTGACAAACCAGAAACAATTTTATATGGAAAATTATCCGGATGTTGTAATTGAGAATGGAAAGATTGATGATCTGGTAGTGATGATGGAGGAACAGGTATGAAGGGATTATTTGTAAAGGATATAGAACTGATGAAACAGCAGAAACAGTTTTTTATCATGGTTGTTGTAATGGGAGTCATTCTGAATCTGACAGGAAGCGTGAGTGTCAGTTTTGCTGCAGGATATTTTACGATTGTCACAGCAATTTTTGCCATTACGACTATAAGTTATGATGAGTTTGATAATGGTCTTGCGTTTCTTATGACCTTGCCGGTTACCAGAAAACAGTATGTGGCGGAAAAATATCTGCTGGGAGCAGGGCTTACGGCTGCAGCGTGGGGAATTACAACGATAACGGGAGTGATCTGCAAAGGCGTGGCAGAGCTTCAGGGGGACCTGAGTGAGACTATCATCGACAGCCTGATATACATTCCACTGGCACTTCTTATGCTGGCGGTATCGCTCCCGCTTGTAATACATTTTGGAGCGGAAAAAGGACGTTATATTGCAATGGTCATGTGGGCTATTATATTTGCCGTAGTTTATATTCTGATAAAAACAATGGGACTTTCAGCAGACGCAGTCGATGCATGGCTGAATGGACTGAACCGGGGAATGGTATTGGCCGGAGTTGTATTATTTACAGTAATTGTATATATGGGATCTTTTTGGATTGGTGTCCGGCTTATGGAGAAGAAAGAATTCTGATGTGTATCGAATATGGTTGTAATTATAAAAGCAGTGTGCTAAAATTGTATCAGCGTAATTGAATAAGCTGTTAAGTGAACATTATCATATGCAGATTTTGTGTATGGTAATGTGAGAGGGAATCAGGTGAAATGCCTGAACGGTTGCGGCCACTGTATACAGAAAAAAAGCGGGATTGTAATATGTCATTGCATAAATATGTGAGAAGGCGGAATCCGGCTGTCAGAGAGTATCTGGAAATATTTCTGATACAACATTCATGAACTGCTGAAGCATGGATGTTGTATCAGTTTTTATTTTATGGGAACTTTCTGTGATCTGTGAGTCAGGAAACCTGCCTGACAGCGTAAAGAAGGAGCTTCCGTAAAAAGTATCCGTTATTCTTATCACTTCTATTTTACTTTTTCTGAAGTCCCATCTTTTCGGTTACACGAACAGGTAAATAACATATACGAAAAGAGAGGAAGTCAAATGAAAAACAGGTATTTATCCACAAGAATCATGGCAATTATGATGGCAGCAGCTATGGCAGTTTCCGCAGCTCCGGCAGCTTTTGCAGCAGAGAGAGCAGACTCTGAGACGATCAAAGAGGACAACCAGCCGGCAGCAGATGCAGATGCAGACGCACAGGATTCAGCAGATGCAGATAAGACAGCAGACGCAGAAGGTACAAAGACAGAATATCCTCTGACCATCACAACCTATGATTATGATGGAAATGAAATCGAAACAACCTATGAAAAGGCACCGGAGAAAGTTCTTGCTGTATATCAGGGAAGCATTGAAACCATGCTTGCACTTGGCCTGGAAGACCGTCTGGTAGCTACTGCAGGTCTTGACAATGAAGTTCCGGATGAATTTAAAGATGCATTTTCAAAAACAAATTATCTTGATGAATTTACCCCATCCCTTGAGACTGTAACGATGTTGGAGCCAGACATGATCTTATCCTGGAGCTCCCTGTTTTCTGATAAAAATCTCGGAAATGTAACAGACTGGATCGACAAAGGCTGCAACACTTATTACAACACAAACACACGCCCTGACGGAGACAGAACTCTGGAAAATGAATTTACAGACATCTTAAATCTTGGAAAGATTTTTGATGTACAGGACAAAGCACAGGCAATCGTAGATGATGCAAAGGCAGTGATCGATAAAACTCTTACAGCAACAGCAGATGTAGAAGAGAAACCAAGCGTAATGGTTTTGGAACCTCTTGGAGAAGATATCACAAACTATGGTGCAAAGAGCCTTGGTGGAGATATGGTAACACAACTGGGTGCGACTCTGGCAAACCCGGATGCTTCTACAGCAGGAAAAGAAGATATCATTGCAGCAAATCCTGATGTAATTTTCGTAGTATATATGCCATATGCAGGAGATGATCCAGAAACAGTTAAGAATGACCAGCTTGCAGTTATTCAGGATGACGAAGCACTTCAGAGTCTTGACGCTGTAAAGAACGGTCGTGTTTATCCGATCATGCTCAGCGAGATGTATGCAAGTGCAACACGTACACAGGATGGAATCGAAACATTTGCAAAAGGATTATATCCAGACGTTAATCTTGACTGATTGAGGAAAATACAGTGAAAGAACAGGTTTCACAGACAAAAAAAGGCAATGTGTTCAGAGCATCCATGTATGTGGCAGTCCTCATCGGGCTTGCCGGATTTCTTATTTTTTCCATACTTGCGGCGATTACTTTTGGTAATGCTGATCTGTCGCTGAAGGATGTGTACAGTGTCATTGTTTATAAATTATTTCATATAAAAAGTCTGTCTGCCTATGCAGAAGGTGCAATTCACGATGTTGTATGGCTGATCCGACTGCCCAGAGTCCTGTTGGCTCTGGCAGTTGGAATGGCTCTTTCTGTATGCGGCGTAGTAATGCAGGCGATCGTGCAGAACCCGCTGGCAGATCCTTATGTACTGGGTATTTCATCCGGTGCATCTCTTGGCGCAACGCTGGCAATCATGCTTGGAATTGGAAGCTTTCTTGGCGGAAATTCTGTCGGAGTTACTGCTTTTATTGGCGCAATGATTACCTCCTTTGCAGTTATTGCTATTGCAAATATGGGAGGAAAGGCAACATCAGCTAAGCTGATCCTTGCCGGAATGGCGGTCAGTGCGGTGTGCTCTGCTTTTTCAAATTTTGTTATTTACATTACGAATGACAAAAATGCAGCTACGGAAGTTATGAAATGGAGCATGGGAAGTCTTGCAGGGGCAAGCTGGGCCAGAGTAGGTGTGATGCTTCCGGTTACTCTGATATGTGTGGTCATCTTCTGGACGCAGTATCGAAACCTGAATCTGATGCTTTTGGGAGATGAAGTTTCTATCACACTTGGAACAGATTTACACAGATTGAGAACATTTTACCTGATCGTTGCTTCTGTAATGATTGGATTTGCAGTATATTGTGCTGGCGTGATTGGATTTGTAGGACTTGTGATTCCTCATGTAGTCAGGATTCTGTTTGGAACTGACCACAGAAGATTACTTCCACTGAGCGCACTTCTTGGCGCGTCTTTTCTGATCTGGTGTGATGTGGCATGTCGTGTGATCCTGAAGAATTCTGAGATGCCGATTGGTGTGCTGGTATCAATTATCGGTGCTCCATGCTTTATTTATCTGCTTGTGCGGAAATCCTATGGATTTGGAGGTAGCAAGTAATGAAGATTACTACAAAAGATATTCAGGTTGGATTTCACGCCAGACAGATACTGAAGGGAATTTCCATAGAGTCAAAGGATAAGGAACTGGTAGGAATCATCGGACCAAACGGAAGCGGAAAATCTACATTATTAAAATGCATCTACCGTATCCTGAAGCCAGATGCAGGTGCCGTTTATCTGGACGGCGAAGAACTCCATTCCATGAGCGTAAAAAGCTCCGCCAGAAAAATGGCAGTTGTGGCACAGCACAATTACTACAACTTTGATTTTACCGTACGGGAAGTTGTGTTGATGGGACGTGCCCCTCATAAGAAAGCATTGGAACGGGATAATGCAAAAGATTACCGGATTGTTGAAGAAGCACTGAAAACGGTACAGATGGATGCATTTGCGGATCGTACATTCTCTACGCTGTCAGGTGGAGAGCAGCAGAGGGTTATTCTGGCAAGAGCACTTGCACAGCAGACACCTGCACTGATCCTTGATGAGCCGACTAACCATCTGGATATCACACATCAGATCATGCTGATGGAACTGGTAAAGAAACTTAACGTAACTGTAATATCAGCTATCCATGATCTGAATATTGCGGCGGCATACTGCGATAAGATTTATGTATTGAAAGATGGTGTGCTGGAAGGATATGGAACTCCACAGGAAGTACTCACTCCGGAGCTGATCAAAAGGATTTACCAGGTAGATTCGGAAGTGGTAAATGACAGCCGCGGGAAGATGCATATTTTGTTTTTGTAATGTGGACAATGTCCATTAATCGAAAGAGTTTGTGTTACTGTTCACTCCGTTCCCAGCAACACGCTT
>OGJY01001805.1_pt1 | contig 23515 bp, 26 predicted proteins | sample 1572231 | NCBI WGS metagenome assembly OGJY01 (sample SAMEA2582121, study PRJEB24529) | metagenome | biome: Human gut stool | place: China | collected 2011
CTTGCGGCTCGTGGGCTATACCACCGGTAGGGATTTTCACCCTGCCCTGAAGATTCTATTTATTTACGAGACCAGTATATGCGTTTGTCAGAGATTTGTCAAGCTATTTTTTGCAAAACATATCAAAATTCTCTGTCCCCAAGAAAATTTCAGCAAAAAAAAGAACACGGCTTTTCTCGTAAAAATCCACCGTGTCCCTTTTTATTTTTCCGTTACCGAAATGCTGATTGTGCGCGATGCGCCGTCCTCCTCGCCTTGGAAAAGCGCCTGTATTTCGCCCAGCTTGCCGACCTGCTCCAGAAAATCCGCATAATTTGCCACAGGAATCACCGCCTGAATCACATCATCCGCACTGCTTTCCTCGTAGCCGCCGGCTTCCTCTATGCTCTTACGAATTGCCTGCAAGGCTGTCTCCTTTTTTTCTACTTGAAGTGTCATGCTGTCCGCCGCATTGCTGTCCAGCGCGCGTGTGCCGCTCACCAATGTCTCGCTGTCCACCGCATTTTCCGCTTCGCTTGCATATAAAGCTGCTTTCGGCATGGTTGCCGCTCCATCCGACCAAAAAGACTTTGCCGTTTCCTTCGGAGTCGTTTCTTTGGGTGTTGCTTCTTTCGGAGTTGCTTCTTTGGGTGTGGTTTCTTTTGGTGCCGTTTTCTGCGAAACAGGTTTTTTTACCTTTTTTGTTTCCTGCTCAGAAAAATCCTCCTTGGTATCGGATTTTTCCGCCGCATTGTTCTCTGTCGCGCTGTCCGCCGCAGTCTGTTCTGCCGCTTCCTCGCCCGTATCCGCCATCAGCGCAGTATCCTCAAACAGAATCTGCTCTATCTCCTCGTTCTGGTTCTGCCGCATTTCCAGCATCCCCCTCGTGCCGCCTGCCACCACAACCACAAGCACCGCCGCCGCGATCATGCTCATCTGCTTCCAGCCATGCTTCTTCTTTGCAGGGAAGGGCACAACCTTGCGCTCCGCCTGCAGCTTCTGCATCAGCTCTGTATGATAGTCTTCAGGGAGTTCCTCGTCAGGAAGGCTCGCCAAAGCGTTTTTGATTTCCTTCTGCTGCGCCAGCTCTTCTCTGCAAGCCGCACAGCCTTCCAAATGCGTTTCGATTTCTGCTGTTTCCTCTGCCGTGGTTTTGTTTTCCAAATACGCCCAGAGCAGCTCTTTCACTTTATCACAATTCATTGCCTTCCCTCCTTTCCTCTCTTATGACGAATAAAATGTGCATCTTGTTCCCGTAATTTTAAAATTTCCTGCTTTAATTGATTTCGCCCACGGGAAATACGGCTCTTCACCGTTCCCAACGTAAGCTCCAGAATCTCCGCGATTTCCTCGTAGGAAAGCCCCTTGATATCCCGCAGGATAACCGCCACCTTATGCTCCGGCGAAAGGCTCTCCAATGCCTGTAAAATCTCGCTTTTCTGCTCCTCTCGAAGCATGCTTTCCTCCGGTGTTTCGCCCGCATCCGCAACCTGCCGCTGCATGCTGCCTTCCTCGCCTTCCAGCTCTTCCTCTAGCGAAAAACTCTGCCTGCCCTTCCGCTTTCGCATTTCATCAATGCAGGTGTTCGCCGTAATGCGGTAAATCCATGTAGAAAACTGCGACCGTTCGTCAAAATTTCCGATATTCCGATACGCCTTCAGAAACACCTCCTGCGAAATATCCTTCGCATCCTCGCTGTGGTTCATCATGCGCAGTGCCACGTTATAAACGATCTTTTCGTGCTGTAAAATGAGTTCCTCAAAGGCGTGCATGTCCCCCTGCTTCGCCCTCTTGACCAATCGTACCTCGTTCTGGTCGGTCATAAACGGTTCACCTCCGTAGGCCGTGCCGATTCTCTCTTTTTTCCAATTTTTTTCAAATCACTGCCGAATATGAAAAAAGAGACGAATCATATTCGTCTCTTAAACTGCCATCGAGGCGACAGGATTTGAACCTGCGACCTCTACATCCCTAATGTAGCGCTCTACCAAGCTGAGCCACGCCTCGATATTTTTTACCGCTTTTGTTCAGCGACTTTTACATATTACCACAGGATATTCTTTCTGTCAACAACAGATTTTATATTTTTTCAAAATGTATCCCAAAAAAACCCTTTTATAGAAAAATCCACCGAACCTTCCGCAAAATCATTCGGTGGATTTCTGTTTTTATAACAAATGCAGCCGTCTGCAAACGCGAATCAGCTTGCCGCCGCCGGGTACTGTCTGCAAGTCCTCCTCCACGATGCCCTTGATGAGCAGCATCACCAGACCATACACCGCAATCGCAATACAGATTGCAAGCAGTGTCGCGATGGTGTTGCTCTGCAAAAGCTGATAGAACACATGATAGCTGCCAAGTGTTGCCGCCGCCATGGCAGCAGAGCCGATAATCGGCTTGAGAAAGCTGCCCATGATATCGAATTTCGTTCCCGTCAGTCTGCTCAGCATGATTACATCAAAAACGCCTGCAACCAGATAGCAGCCCGTTGTGGAAAGCACCGCCCCCAGAACGTTAATAGAAGGAATCCGAATCAGAACCATGTTCAGAATCACCTTTGTAATGGCACCCAAAATCGCACCGACCACAGGCACCTTAATATGTCCAATCCCCTGCAAAATCCCCGTAGAGGTCTGGCAGAGTGCAAGGAAGATAATGGAAACGCCACCAACCGTCAGCAGTGTACCGCCGTCGCTTGCACTGGGGAACAGCATGTGGATAATCTGCGGCCCAAGCGCACTGATACCAACCGCCGCAGGCACAGAAATAATCATGGAAATGCGATAGGTCAGCGTCATTTTTCTGCGTACCTGCTTCCGCTCCTTCAATTTTACCGATGTGGCAATGCTTGGCAAAGCCGCTGTTGCAACCGCCGTAGAAATCGTAACGGGCAGTGTTGTCAGCGTGACATATTTCCCCGAAAGCTGTCCGTACAACGCTCTTGCATTCGCTTCGGAAAATCCAATCTGCTGCAAAATTCTTACCACCATCCCCATATCAATCAGGTTGGTGATGCTGAATACCGCCGTACCTGCGATGATGGGCCATGCCGTCTGCAAAACTCTGCCCATCAGCTCACGCTTCGATTCCTCATAGGGCTGCTTGCATCGCTCTGCTCTCCAAAGCAGATACGGGCGAATCAGACAGTAGGCAAAGACCACCACAACCAGACCTGCCAAAGCGCCAATCCCCGTCCCCATCGTACCACCGGCAGATGCCAGAGGAATGTTTTTCGTCATCCCTTCCGGAATATTGATGCTCATAAACACCCATGCCAGATACACACTGAAAAAGGCGTTGAACACCTGCTCTACAATCTGAGAAATCGCGGTCGGCACCATGGTACGCATCCCTTGGAAATATCCGCGGAATACGGACATGATAGCAACAATCACCAAGGTCGGGCAAAGCGTCAGCAGGGAATAATAGCTGTCCGCAATGTCAATCATATCTGCCAGTCGGTGTGCGCCAAGTCCCATCACAATCGCAAAGAACGTGCCAAAGCAGGTGGAAATCACCAATGCCGCCTGAAAGACACGATGCGCATTTCGGTATTGCTTCAGTGCGATTCTCTCGGAAACCAGCTTAGAAATTGCCGCAGGCAGCCCCGCCGAGGATAAAATCAGCAGGAAGGTATAAATATAATAGCCGCCGCTGTAAATCGCATTCCCCTCGTCCCCAATCATATTGGTTAAGGGCCAACGGTATATAAAGCCCAAAAAACGTACCAGCAGGCTGGCTGCTGCCAGAATTGCCGCCTGTTTTACGAAGCCGCCGCCCTTTTTCTTCGCTTTTGCCGCCATGGTGCACCTCTTTCCAAAAAATCCTAATCAGAACCGCTTCTTAGCTGTTTGCGCGGTTTTTCGCCTTTCTGCGCTGGGTATTATCCAGAATCTTTTTCCGCATACGCAAATTCTGGGGGGTTACCTCCAGCAGCTCATCATCACTGATAAATTCCATGCACTGCTCCAGAGACATCGTGATATGCGGTGTCAGCTTCAGCGCATCATCAGAGCCGCTCGCACGGGTATTTGTCAGCTGCTTTTTCTTACATACGTTGATATCCATATCATCCGCACGGGCATTTCTGCCGACAACCATGCCCTCGTAAACCTTTGTGCCTGCGCCGATGAACAGCTCCCCACGTTCCTGCGCGTTATACAGACCATAGGTGATTGCTTCGCCGCTTTCAAACGCAACCAGAGAGCCCTGCGAACGGGTCACGATATCCCCCTTATAGGGTTCGTAGCCGTCAAACAGGGAGTTCATAATGCCGTTGCCCTTGGTATCTGTCATAAATTCACTGCGGTAGCCAATCAGACCTCTTGCAGGAATAGAAAATTCCAGTCTGGTATAGCCGCCCTTTGCAGGATACATATTTGTCATTTCGCCCTTTCTGCTGCCCAGCTTTTCGATAACATTGCCGACAAATTCCTCAGGAACGTCAATCGTTACCGCCTCCATAGGCTCGCATTTCTTGCCGTTAATCTCTCTGAACAGCACCTCCGGCTTGGACACCTGAAATTCGTAGCCCTCTCTGCGGAGTGTTTCGATCAGAATGGAAAGATGCAGTTCCCCTCTGCCGGAAACCTTCACGCTGTCCAGATTATCCGTATCCTCTACACGCAGGCTGACATCTGTATTCAGCTCCTTGAACAGTCTGTCACGAATCTGTCTGGAGGTAACATATTTCCCCTCCTGCCCTGCGAAGGGGCTGTCGTTTACAGAGAAATTCATTGCCAGTGTGGGTTCGGAAATCTTCACGAAGGGCAGAGGCTCCGGCTTTTCGGGGGAACAGATGGTATCCCCGATCATAATATTTTCAATGCCGCTAAGCGCAACAATATTGCCGACGCTCGCTTCCTTTACCTCTACTCTCTGCAAGCCCTGAAATTCATACAGCTTTGTGATACGAACCTTTTTCTGTGTTTCCGCATTGTGCATATTCAGAACGACAACCTCGTCATTGACGCGCAGTACGCCGTTTTCAATCTTACCGATGCCGATACGACCCAGATATTCGCTGTAGTCAATCGTGGAAATCAAAGCCTGTGCAGGCGCATGCACATCCCCTGTGGGAGCGGGAATATGGTTGATGATTGCTTCAAACAGGGGCTTCATATCGCCCTCTCTTGCAGAGGGGTCCTCGGAGGCATAGCCGCCTCTTGCGGAAGCGAACACAAAGGGGGAATCCAGCTGGTCTTCGTTTGCATCCAGCTCCATGAACAGCTCAAGCACCTCATCCACAACCTCATCAGGGCGTGCTTCGGGTCTGTCCACCTTATTTACGCAGACAACAACAGGGTGATTCAGCTCCAATGCCTTGCGCAGAACGAATTTTGTCTGGGGCATAGGGCCTTCAAACGCATCCACCACCAGCACAACGCCGTCCACCATTTTCAGCACACGCTCTACCTCGCCGCCGAAATCGGCATGTCCGGGGGTATCAATGATGTTGATTTTGGTATCACCATAGTTTACGGCTGTGTTTTTGGAAAGAATGGTAATCCCTCTTTCCCGTTCAATATCGCCGCTGTCCATGACTCTTTCCTGTACCTCCTGGTTGGAACGGAAGATACCGCTCTGTCTGAGCAGCTGATCCACCAATGTGGTTTTGCCGTGGTCAACATGGGCAATAATCGCTACGTTTCTGATATTTTCAATATTCTGACTCATTTAGAATTACTCCAATCGTTTCAAGTTTTTCTTTTACATTATCTTCTGTGTGACACTTAATTGTAGCACACCATTTTCTCGGATGCAACGATTCCAAAGAAAAAAACGCCTCCATCTGCCGATAATTCCCAAAAAAATACACTTTTCGGCATAAAGAAAGACTCTCCTAACGGAGAGCCTCTTTGTTGCATAACCAAGCTCAAATATATGTCTGAATGCTTTCGCACTTAGGTCAAATAAATAGAATCGATTAAGCACGTGTTACGTTTGCAGCCTGAGGGCCTTTTGCACCCTGTACTACTTCAAATTCAACTTCCTGGCCTTCTTCCAGTGTTTTGTAGCCTTCAGCCTGAATTGCGGAGAAATGTACGAATACATCGTCTTCACCAGGTACGGAGATGAAACCAAAACCTTTTTCTGCGTTAAACCATTTTACTGTACCTTTTTTCATTCTTTAAAATCCTCCTACTTGAGATAGATAAAAATTTGTTACAGTTTGATATTAGCATAAATTTCCGTCAGTGTCAATCCGATTTCCAGTGAATCACTTGGGATTCGCTCGACATTCCCTTACATTTTTCCGTAATTTTCATCCTCCTGCAGGGCTCCGTTCTGGATTGCCATCCGCGCCAGCTCGTCGCATCTTTCGTTGCCGGGGTTATCCGCATGTCCCTTCACCCAAAGGAAGGTCACCTGATGCTTTTCCAGCAGCAAAAGCAGCCGCTCCCAAAGGTCAACATTCGAAGCCTTCTCCTTTTTGTTCCGCATCCAGCCGTTCTGCCGCCATTTCACAACCCAGCCCTTTTCTATCGCATCCACCACATATTTCGAGTCGCTGTAGAGGTTCACCCTGCAAGGCTCCTTCAATGCTTCCAATCCTTTGATAACCGCAAGCACCTCCATGCGATTGTTTGTTGTCAGACGATAGCCTGCGGAAAGCTCCTTTTTCGCACTGCCATACAGCAGCACAACGCCATAGCCACCGGGGCCGGGGTTGCCCGAACATGCGCCGTCCGTATAAATCGTCACTGTTTTCATTCGGTTTCCTCCTTCAAAAATGCCGCGCCAATCAGCAAATCCTCTTTTGTCGTGATTTTGATGTTGCGGTAGCTGCCCATGATAACCCGCACAGGAAAGCCGCTATGCTCCGCAACAGAGGCATCATCCGTTCCCAGAAAGCCGTCCGCCTTCGCTTTTTCGTATGCCGCAAGGATTTCCTTTCTGCGGAAGGTCTGCGGAGTCTGTATCTGCCGGAGGGTGCTTCTGTCCGGCGTGGCAATCGCAAAGCCCTCCGCATCGCATACCTTAATCGTATCCTTCGCAGGCACGCCTGCCACACAGCCGCCTGTCTCCTTTGCCGCCGCAATGGAGCGTTCCAGAATTTCCTCCGTCACAAACGGACGCACCCCGTCATGAATCAGCACAATTTCCGTATCCTGCGGCACCTGCTGCAAGCCAAGGAACACAGAATCCTGCCGTTCCTTTCCCCCCTCCGTTACGGAAATAATTTTCTTCCAGCCGTATTCCTGTGCCATCTGCCGCACATCCTGCAGGGCATCTCCTCCTGTCACCAGAATGATATCCCGAATACACGCCGCTTTTTCAAATTTTTCAACCGTATGTGCAAGAATTTCCTTTCCGCAAAGGGGCAGAAACTGCTTGCTGATTTCCGTTCCCATGCGTCTGCCCTTTCCTGCCGCCACAATCACAGCCGTACTGATGCTCATCTTTTTTCCTCCCGATTCAGCAAAAATGCGAAATCAAACAGGCTGATTTCGCACTTTTGCTCTCTTTATTTATGCCGCAGCAATCATTTTTGTAAAAATCATACGTCCTGCCGCTGTCTGCAATACGCTCGTTACAATCACCGTAATCGTCTCACCGATGTGCTTACTGCCGCCGTCTACCACAATCATCGTGCCATCATTCAGATACGCAACGCCCTGTCCTGCTTCCTTGCCGGCCTTGATGATGGTAACTACCATTTCCTCTCCCGGCAAAACCACAGGCTTCACCGCGTTGGAAAGCTCATTGATATTCAGCACACGCACACCTTGAAATTCCGCAACCTTATTCAAATTAAAGTCATTCGTCACCACAAAGGCATCCATGCTGTCCGCCATTTTCAGCAGCATAGAATCCACCTCCATCTGCTGACCGGGATGAAAGCTCTGAATTTCTACAGGGACTGCCAGCTGCTTCTGAATTTCGTTCAGAATATCCAGACCTCTGCGCCCTCTTTGACGCTTCAGGCTGTCCGCAGAATCCGCAATATGGCGCAGCTCCTCCAGAACAAAATCAGGGATGATGATTTTCCCTTCGATAAAGCCTGTTTGCAGCAAATCCAGAATTCTTCCGTCAATGATAACGCTGGTATCCAGAATTTTCGGTCTGCCGTAAATGGAATCCTCCGCCGTGCTGGGAGGGGTTGTCATCAGCACCTCCTTCAGCGTGCGCACGTTCACATCATCCTTCTTTCTTCTGGCAACGCGAATCCCCAGAATCCCGAACAGGATGTTCAACAGCACCACGATAAACGTGCCCAGTGCGCCAAAGCCATTGAATGCCATGCCGATGAGGTTCGCCAGAACCAGCCCGACAATACAGCCGATAACGGAAAGCGAAAGCTCCTTCAAATTCATTTTGGAAAGGCGTTCCTCTGTCTGGTTCAGCCGTTTCAGGAGCAGACCTGCCAATGGCGTAGCAAATAGAAAATAAAATATAAGTCCGACAATTACCGCTATCACCGCAGGTACATATACCGGCAATTTACGTTGAAATTTGAATAAGTCCATAAAAAGCACTACATGCATTAACGCATAGGTCGCCGCTGTTGCAATCAAGCTCATAATCAGCTCTAATACTCGTTTCATGTTTTCACCTCCTTTTCTTTTTTTCGGAAAATACTTTCCGTTATTTAAGTCTATCGTATTTTTTCTTGTTTGGCAAGGAGTTCTTTCCGTTCTCTCCCGTTAAATTCCCGTACAGAAAATCCTGTCATTTTTTCTGCAAAAAAGCAACAGAGGTGCAGTGTTTTCATGCGCAAACAATATTTTGTGGTTTTTTATACTACATAATGTGTTTCTGATGTTGAAATTTCCGTTCTGATTTGTTATAGTATAGCAAAACCACCGCGGAAGACCATTTCCGCAGAATCATTTGAATGTCTGAAGGTAAGGAGAGAATAGTATGGCAGAGTATCAAATTTTCAGCGATGGTGCCTGTGATATCGGCTTTGCAAAGGCAAAGGAATTAGGAATCGGGCTGATTCCCTTTTATATTTCGATTGACCATGAAACTTATTATAAGGAAATTCAGGAAATCTCTTTAGAGGAATATTTCCGCTATATGACAGAAGAAAAGGGCTACCCCAAAACCTCCCTGCCCTCCATTCAGGATTATATGGATGCCTTCCGCCCTGCCCTCGAAGCAGGCAAGGACATCATCTGCATCACCATGACGCGCACGCTGACCGCCTCTCTGGAATCTGCGGTAACGGCAAAATCCATGCTGGAGGAGGAATTCCCTCATGCGCAGATTCATGTTATCAATTCCTGGGTGGCAACAGGCGCGCAGGCCCTGCTGCTGATGGAAATGGCGCGGATGCAGAAGGACGGAAAATCTTTGAATGAGGTGATTACATACGCGGAAAAAGCAAGAGAGGATGCCCGTATTCATTTCATGGTCGGGGATTTAAGCTATCTTGAAATTGGCGGACGCATCGGCAAGGTTGCTACCATTTCCGCAGGACTTCTGAAAATCAAGCCCATCATCATTTTAAAGGGCGGCGAAATCAGCGCAGGCGGTATCTGCCGTGCCAGAAAAAAAGGACTTACGCAGATTGCATCCATCACCGCAAAGCATTTCAAGGAAACCGGCGAAAATCCCGCACATTATATCGCAATGCCCGGCACAAATACCATTTGGGACGATATGGACAGCTTTTACACTCTGCTGCAGGAAACGGTTCCCGGCATGGAATTTCTGCCTCCCTTCCAGATTGGCGCGACCATCTCCACTCACACCGGTCCGGGGACAACAGGCTTCTGCTTCGTCAAGAAATACGAATACTATAATATATAAGGCAAAAACAGATAAAAACAGACATCCCGTCAGGAAGGTGCGCCCACCTGTGACAGGATGTCTTTTTATTTTGTTTATTTGATATCCAGACTGAAACCCATATCATACAGACGGGAGGAAAGATACTCCAGAAGCTCAGGCTGCGCCGATTTTATTTCGCAAGAAAAGCCCTGCCGCAGACCTTCCATGCGACAGAGCCATTCTACTTTCAGCCATTCTGTTTTCAGCCCTTTATTGCCTTCAATTTCAAAATTTCATCCAGAATCTTATGTGCAACCTCAGCCTTGCTCAGAAGCTCCAGCTGAATTTCCTCCTCCTTGGAAATCATCGTTACCACATTCGTATCCGTGCCGAAACCACTGCCCGCAATCTTAAGGTTATTGGCAACCACCATATCAATATTCTTCTTATCCAGCTTCACGCGGGAATTTTCCAGCATATTTTGGGTTTCCATGGAGAAACCGCAGTAGAACTGACCTTCTCTGCGATGCTCGCCCAGATATTTCAGAATATCCTGTGTTCTGTCCAGTTCGATAGACATTTCGCCGTCCTTTTTCTTTGTTTTTTCATCACTGTAGCTTTTGGGCTTATAATCCGCAACCGCCGCCGCCTTGATGATGATATCGTTATCCAGAAAACGAGACTTCATTGCCTCAAACATATCCCCTGCGCTCTTTACCTGCACATAATCCACAAACATAGGGGGCTCCAGATTTGTCACGCCGCTGACAAGGGTTACCTCCGCGCCGCGCAGCATTGCCGCCTTCGCCAGCTCATAGCCCATTTTCCCTGTGGAGTGGTTTGTAATATAACGCACAGGGTCTACGCTTTCCTGTGTCGGTCCTGCGGTGACAATCACCTTCATGCCGGCAAGGTCTTTTTCATGCGCGATTTCACGCAGGATATACCCCACCAGAACGTCCTCAGAGGGCATTTTTCCATCCCCGATATCCCGACAGGCAAGCAGCCCCTTTTCGGGCGCAATCACCGTAAAGCCATAGCCCTCCAGCTTTTTCAGATTATCCTGCAAAACGGGGTTATGATACATATTGGTATTCATGGCAGGCGCAACGATTTTTTGACAGGTGCAGGCCATAGCTGTTGTCGTCAGCATATCATCCGCAATGCCGTTTGCCAGCTTGCCAATCACATTTGCGGAAGCAGGCGCAACCAGAAGCACATCCGCCTTTTTCGCGATGGAAATATGCGCCACATGGAACTGGAAATTGCGGTCGAAGGTATCTACCATACATTTATTGCCGGTCAGTGTTTCAAAGGTAACAGGCGTAATAAACTGGCAGGCATTTTCCGTCATGATCACATGCACATCCGCATGCAGCTTCACGAGCATGCTTGCCACATTTGCCATTTTATACGCAGCGATGCTGCCTGTTACACCCAGAACAACAGTTTTCCCTTTTAACATGATGATTCTCCTTTATTCGGTTATACTGAAATTTATCGTGATTTTTCACGATAGGTATTGACAATAGTATAACAAAGGATAAGCCATTCGTACAGGTTTTTTCAGAAAAAATCCATAAATTTCTCACTTCCCGAAGTCCAGATAGGTCACACCCTCAAGGGGAATCAGCACCTGTAAACCTGCCCTGTCCGCGCGGCTGCCAACCACATAAACCGTATACGCCTTGCCGCCCTTGAGGTTCACTTTGGGATGCTCCACAAGGATTTTGCCTGTGTCAGTCTCGCGCAGCTTGAGATTATGACTGCCGGGAGCTGTGGTGAGGTAGCGGCTGATTTCCTCATAGCGCAAATCGGAAAGCACCATGCGGTCATCCCAGTAAACATCCATGGCAGGGGCAGTCGGTGAAAGCTGCACAAAGCGGATATATGCCCGATTGGGGCTGAGGTAACGGTGGCTATCCTCTATAGTTAGGGTAGAAAGCGCATCTGCCAGACCTGTCACCGCAACGGTATAAATGCCGCCGGACTGCACCTGCAAGCGCAGAACGGTCAGAGGGTTTGTGGTGGTTCCTGCGCGGTAAATCGCAATGCGATACCACCCCGGAAACAGCTTCATATATTCCGTAAAATGCTGATAGCGCAAATCCGCAGCCACCATCCGCCCGTTGGCGTAAATATCCACGCGTGTTTCAACAGGGCTTGCATTCAGAAAGCGAATGTAGCCGAAAAGCGTAATCCCCGGAATAATGGGAATCACCGTCACATTTGCATTGCTCGGCAGAATCGGAAAGCGGCGTGCGGCGCTCTCCTCCTGCGTCAGCGTTTCCTGCATGGCTTCTTCCTTGGTCAGCGGCAGGGGCATTTGTAAAGCTTCACTTATTTCATACCGGTTATTATTGGGCATCAGAAATTCATCCTTTCCTTGCGTTCTGCTTTTTATGTTCTACTTTAAGGTATGGACGGACAAAATCTTCTGTGCAGATTCTGTGCAGGCGCAAAAAAAGACACGACCGAAAAAAATCAATCGTGTCCGTTTTTTTATTCCTCGTCAGCCTTTTCTTCTGCTTCGGCTTCTTCCTTTTCCTCCTCCGGCAGCTTTGTTGCCAGAACCTTGAGGATTCGCTTCTCCTCAAACAGCTCTACGCTAAAGAGCCAGCCGCAAAGCTTCATTTCTATCGTTTCACCCTCCTCAGGGATATGCCCCAGCTGCCCGATAAGATAGCCGCCAAGGGTATCGTAATCCTCATTTTCCTCGAAGGTAATCCCAAGCTGTTCCTCTACGTCCTGCAAATCGGTCGAGCCGTCAATGCGGTAAACACCCTCCGAAACCTCGGTGATGTCCTCTTCCTCTTCCTCGTCATATTCATCAAAGATATTTCCGAAGATTTCCTCCATGATATCCTCCATGGTGACAATGCCTGCCGTGCCGCCGTATTCATCAATGACGATTGCCATGTGTACCTTCTTCACCTTCATTTCCGCAAGCAGCTCGTCCACCTTTTTGGAAAATGGAATAAAATAGGGCTTCATAAGGATTTCCTTCAGATGGAAATGCCCCTCCTCCACACGGGTTACGTCCGCAAGGATATATTTCACCATATCCTTCACATGGTACACCCCGACAATATTATCAATATTATCATCATACACCACGATACGGGAATATTTTTCCTCCGCCGTGACATTTTTGATTTCCTCCAGAGTTGCATCCACGGGAACAGCAACAATATCGGTTCTATGGGTGGCAATCTCCCCTGCGGAGCTGTTGCTCAGCTCAAAGATATTGTTAAGCATCTCCTTCACGTTTTCATCAATCGTACCGCTGTCGCCGCCTGCGTCCACCATCTGACGGATTTCCTCCTCCGTCACATCTTTTTCTTTTTTCTGTACGCGATACCTCCCAATCAGCACCAACGAAATGATGTTGAGCAAACCGGAAAGTATCAGACCTATATAAGTCTCCAAGGTCATCCTCCTTTAAAAATTTTCAAAATACATATTATCTTCTGATTCTTTTTTCTAGTTTAATGAAAAAGCATCCTGCTGTCAAGTACGGCAACAGCCTTCCAGTTCCTTCCATATTTATTGACAAGTGTATTTTCTCTACCGTATAATATAGAAGAATGCTCGGAAAAATAAAATGCAGAAAGGAAGTGCCCCAATGAACCATATCAAGCTCGACCGTGAAAAAAAGATTCCCCACGTCAAGACAAAGCTGAGAAGCCACCATATCGTAACCATGCCGGATGAAATTTATGCCGCCAGTGGGATTGTGATTATGGGGCGACGCATCAAGTCCTTGATTTTTTCTACTGATATTGCCATCATTCGCAACTGCAACGCAGATGCTGTGCTTGCGGTGTATCCCTTTACGCCCCAGCAGATTATTGCAGATGCGATTGTTTCCACCTCCAGCCTGCCCGTTTTCTGCGGCGTAGGCGGCGGCACAACCACAGGTGCGCGCGTTGTCATGCTTGCAAAGGATGCCGAAGCCTTCGGGGCAATGGCAGTTGTGGTGAATGCGCCGACAACGAACGATGTCATCGCGCAAATTGCAGATATCATCGATATTCCCATTGTTGTAACCGTTCTGGATGAAAATACGGACATCGATGCTCGTCTGGAAGCAGGTGCGACGATTTTCAATGTATCTGCCGCGGCACGCACGCCGGAGGTAGTGCGGATTCTGCGCGAACGCTACCCCGACCTGCCCATCATTGCAACAGGCGGCCCCTCGAAGGAAAGCATCCGCGAAACCGTAGCGGCAGGCGCAAATGCCATCAGCTTTACGCCCCCGACGGCAGAAGAGCTGTTCCACGGCTTAATGACGCGCTACCGCAACGAGCATGAAAGCAAAACAAAGGGAGAAGCATAAAAAAACACCTCAAGCTGACAGAAAAATCAGTTTGAGGTGATTCTTTTTTCCTTATAATTCTTTCTTCTCGGAATGACAGCTTTTGCTGTGGGCGCAGCCTGCACAGCCTCCGCCGCATTTGCCCTCATGCTCCATTTTCATAATCTTCGCCTGCTTCTGCATTTTTCTGATGTTAAAGAAAACCAGAAAGAAGATTAAAATTGCAGGGATAATTGCCGTAAAAACTGCTTCTCTTGCCATTGCGGCACCTCCTTAAATATAATGATCCATGTAGGTATGGAGTTTCTTTTCCCAATCCTTTTCATCTACGATATTTTTCGCCAAATCCTCAACGATTTTCCGGTCACTCTCGCGCATCCGCCAAAGCTGCTTCCAGTCCAGAGGGAAGCCCATGCGGCGCGCCATCTGATATTTTCTCTGCTCCAGCTTGGGCAGGGCAAGAAAGGAATCAATATATTCCAGCATCCAGGGCAGGTCGGTATCCATATCCCCGTTGACCTCCTGTAAAAGGTTAATGATGTGGTCGCTTGTGATTCTGCCGTTTGCCTTTGTCGGGTCGATATGCGCTAAGAGCTTGCGAATTTCCAAAAGCTTATTCATATCGGTATCCTCCGTCCAGCCGCCGGCATCGCGCACCTCTTCCATCAGAGAGCCGGTACGCAGCACAAAGGTACGCAGGCGGACGAAATTCGGATTCACCGCATTGATAACCTTCGCCGTTTCAATGGCGTTGTCATCGGAAAGCTCTCTGCCGCCGACACCGGGCATAAAGTAGATAGAAAGCTCAATCCCTGCCTCTCTCACCTTTCTGCCGCCGATAATCTGTTCCTCCTGCGTGCAGCCCTTTTCAATCAGCGCAAGCACCTTATCGGAACCAGATTCGTAGCCGGAATGGATACGGTCTAGACCTGCCTCCTTGAGCATTTTATAATCCTCCGGGGTAATTTTCGCAAGCGTGTTTGCTCTGCCATAGGAGGTAATCCGCTTGATTTCGGGCAGCTTCACGCGCACATAACGGATAATTTCCGCAAGCCAATCCGCACGCAGACACATCGTATTCGCATCCTGCAAAAAGATGGAATTGCAGTCTCCCTCCGTCATCCAGCGGAACACCATCTGATAGCACCAACGCTGATCGTCTGTTGTCAGGGTCTGATATTCGTTGTTAATCGCCTGTATATCCCAGCCGTTCGCCGTTTTATACTGCAAAATACGGTCACGCAGTTCCGCCATGGTGTCGATATCCTTCTTCACCTCCGCAACGGAACGGGTATGAAAATCGTATTTTTTATACAGCATACAGAATTTACATCTATTCCAAGGGCAGTTCACCGTCACGCGCAAAAGCAGGCTGTTTGCCTCACTGGGCGGACGAATGGGCCCAATCTGAAAAACCATTTCTTCCATTATTTTTTCTCCTTCGTAAATCGTACTCTCCTAACTTCATTATTGTAGCAGATTGGGGAGAAAAATCAAGGGTTCGGGCGTTCCAATTCGATTTCGCCCTGCTCCTTCTCAAATTCGCGAATACATTGATTGATGAGGTATAAAATCTGCCCGCTAGCGGAACGTCCATTGTATCTGGAAACATAATGAAATTTTTTCAATACTTCTTCGTCTATACGAATACTGATATGCTTTTGCTTGTTCATTTGCAACCCTCTTTCCACTTAAAATGCCTTCCCACAAATGCGGAAAGGCTTAAAGGTGCGCCCGTTTTCAACTTAAATCTTAATATCCATATTCCTCGCCAATCAGAATCACCTTAATTCTGCCTGCCGGACGACAGACTCTTGTCACCAGAATCTGATTGCAGATACATTCCTCAGAAACACAGTTATGGCAGGTGCCGTCCACCGCACAGGGGGTTTTCCCCATGAAGCGCATGCTGTTGACAGGTGCAACGTACCCTCTCACGCGCTTGATTGCCGCATCCACATCCTGTGCCACCTTGCTCAGGCTCGCCAGAACAATCACATTGTTCGGCCCAAAGCAGATGGACGCAACACGGTTGCCTGTCCCATCTATATTTACCAGAACGCCATCCTCGGAAATGGCATTGGTGCTGGTCAAATAGTAATCGCACAAGAGTCCCTGACGCATCATTTCGCGCATTTCGGCAGGATTTGCCGCGGTATCTCTGTCAATGACGTTATAATTGCCTTCCTTTACCGCCTTTGTCAGCCCCATATCGCGAATGGTCATGGAGCCGCCCCATGTGATGCTGCTGCCTTCCGGCATGAGGGACAGCACCTTTTCGATGGCTTCTGTCGCTGTAGGACAGTAGTATGCTTCAAAATGACGGCGTTCCAGCTTTTTCAACAGGGTTGCGCTCAAAAGCTCTTTTCTTTTTTCCTGTGGTGTCATAGGTAAAAACCTCCTTTTTCTGCTCTCTTTGCCCTGATTGTACCATATTTTCCCGTCGCTTGCATCCTTTTTCTTGCAAAGCAGGCGCTTCTCCTTTATCATAGAAAGCGAGGTGATACCATGAAACGAATCGAAAGCCGCGACAACAAATGGATCAAGCGGCTGAACGGATTAAAAATAAAGAAAAATCGCGATAAGGAGGGGCTTTTCATTGCGGAGGGACTGCGCTTTATCCGCGAAATCCCGAAGAATTGGGAGGTGCTTGCGTATGCGGTCAGCGATGCCTTTGCCGCAGGAAACGACCTTTCCCTCTACGAAGAAAAGGCAGAGGTACTTTGTCTGACAGATGCGCTCTTTGCCGCCGTCTGCGATACGGAAAATCCACAGGGAATTCTGGCGGTCTGCAAAAAGCTGGATTGGGACGCAGATGCGGTGCTTGCGAAAAAAACGCCCTTTCTCCTTCTGGCAGAGGAGCTGAATGACCCCGGCAATCTGGGGACGGTTATTCGCACGGCAGATGCCTGCGGTGCAGATGCCGTTTTTCTCAGCAAGGGCAGTGTTGATCTTTATAACCCGAAGGTGCTGCGCGCCACCATGGGCAGTCTGTTCCATGTGCCTGTCTTCCAAAATATCGACCTGCATGCCCTTTCGGAAAAAATGCAGGCAAAGCAGATTCCGCTTTACGCCGCACATCTGAAGGGCAATCGCTATCCCTATGCTCTGCCCTTACAGGATGCCTGTGCCTTTCTCATTGGCAACGAGGCACGCGGTCTCAGTGAGGATGCCGCCGCACTCTGCGATGCGTGGGTGAAAATCCCCATGCCGGGTCAGGCAGAAAGCCTGAATGCTTCTGTTGCCGCAGGGGTACTGCTGTATGAGGTTGTGCGGCAGAGACTGCCGAAATAAATCGACTTTCTCTGTTAAATTGTCATCTTTTGTGATATAATAAGGCTATATAGATTCGTTTTATCACAAAAAGAGGTGTTACACATGAAAAAATCAAAAAAATGGATTGCCCTGTTTCTGGCAGCGCTCTGTACCTTCACACCGTTGACTGCCTTTGCCGCCGATGTTAATATTGACCGCAAGCCCCTGCAAATGGATGTTTCCCCAACAGTAATCAATGGGCGTACCATGGTTCCTATGCGCTCTATTTTTGAAGGACTTGGTGCCGCTGTCGAATGGAACAGCTACACCAGAGGCATCACCGCGCAGAAGGAGGATAAAACCATTACCCTCTATCTGAACGAAAAAAACGCCTTCATCAACGGTGTCAGCCACAGTCTGGATACGCCTGCCGTTGCCGTAAACGGGCGTACGATGGTGCCTGTCCGCTTTGTTGCGGAAAGTCTGGACTGCAAGGTGTATTGGGACAGCTATAATCAGTTGGTTTCCATCTTTACCGATAATGCGGATGCCGCCGCTTATGCCGCTGAACTGCAGAAACAGCAGGCAGCCAGAAAGGCAGAGGAAGAACGCCTTGCCGCGCAGAGGGCAGCACAAAAGGCGGAACAAGAACGCCTTGCTGCACAGAATAAAAACACGCAGACGGTATCGAAAAAATCCACTACCGTCTATGTTACCCCCACAGGGAAACGGTACCACTATAGCGGCTCCTGCAATGGCGGCACCTATATTGCATCTACACTGGAGAAGGCGCTCGCAAGAGGGTTGACCCCCTGTAGGAAATGCGTCGGATGATTTCATCTGAATCAAAACCGCAACATTTAGTTTGTACAAAAATGCAAAAACTAAATGTTGTGGTTTTTTTCTCTTTTTTGATACAATAATTCCATCGGATACCTCATCTTTCGGAAAGGAGTTTCTATGACACAATATTTTAACAACGCCGCTTTTGAAATACCATAGCACCATCGCGCCTTGCTGCCCTGATTTTTCCGAAATATCTCAGCTTGCAGAAACGCTGCAAAGACAACTTCCCTTCACTCCTTTTCGTTCCGAAGCCCCCGGCGGCAATATCCACTCACATTCTCCGCCTGTTATATTTCCTGACCTTCTCCGAAAAAGGGGATGAAAGGTGTGGAGTTGTCTGCCCTGCAAAGCAGTGCCATTTTCCTTTCCATTCACATTACCCTTTTCATTTACATTTACATTCTCATTACCATTATCATTTACATTAGGTTTCGCATCCGATAACCTATGGTTTTCACGCGCAGAACCATAGGTTTTCCCTTCGGATAGCTTTGCCCTCCTGCAGAAGGGGGCGTTTTCAGTCTGCTGCCCTTTGTCTCTCCTTCTATATATCACTTCTGTAGTCTCACTTTGTCTCAATCTGCAAAAAAGCAATAAAAACCCCCACTCTGCGCCAACAGAGCAAGGGATAGAAACGCGCCTACATACAACCACTCCCAGCAAAAGTATTGTATGCAGACCGTTTTTTATGCCTCCTTACCTTTCAAAATCTGCCGTCCCTCATGATCCATCTCGAAATTCTCTCGATGAATCAGCTGGGAAATCGGCACAATCTCAAACCCCTTTTCCTTGATTCCCTTGAGAATCGTGTCCAATACCTTAGGGGTGTATTTCGCATCATTGTGGAACAGAATGATGGAGCCATTGCCCAGATGCTTATGCTCCAACACCTGCCTGATTTCCGCCTCCGCTCCCTGTTCCTTCCAATCCAGACTGTCAGCGTTGGAAACAAAAAAATTTACATATTATCATTGCTTTTTATCCATCTATATATCGAACTAATGAACTCATAATCTTCCGTAGAAACACTATATGTTGCCTTCTGTAATTTATTTTTAATATTTTCCAAAATAACTAACCATTTAGTTTTCGCCTCTTTTCCACCTGAAATTTTTGTTTCTTCCGGGCGAACCATGCACGACTCAAACAGTTCTGACCAGTTACTACCACTTACTATAACTTCTTTACAGTCAGAAAGTGAAACACAGTCCCATGCTGTAGTAGTTTCTTCCGTACTATCATTCATAATTAAATCATAATTCTTTCCATCAGAAATTTTTTTCGCTTTTGTATAAATTGATTTAGGAAGTCCCTTAACCATCCAGTTTGCGCCGATTTTCTCCTCTAATTTTTCTTCAATTATGTTTTTAACAGCTTTTTCAATTTCTATCAAAAACTCTCGACTTTCACTATTATAAAGTTTTGCTTCATTCTTCCAGTACTCATCTAAGCCCTCTGGCTGAAAATCATCTCTTACCTCAGCAATCTTTTTCTGAAATGCTCTCCAAAAGCGATTATATGCACCATTACCAACAAAATTACGAAGTCCTTTTTTTTCTTCTTCCGATGAAGAATTTATAAAATCAATGAGTGGGTCTAAATAATAGCACACTTCTTTTACAAGTATATCTGTTTTATCAACTTTCGGATCAACCTTTCCATTCTTTACTAACAAATTCACAATGTCATTTATCACACGAATAATAGCTTGGATCCCCCTGTTTATCGTAAGAATGCCATCTTTTCCCTTTTCCCATTCATGCTCTGTATACTCTTTTACATAACTAAAGCATCCTTCTATAAACGGATAAAAAATGCCACATGTTTCTTCTAGTTTTCCCAAATCAAATGTACCATTTGTTACAATAATATTCCCTTTTCGGTATGTACTAAAAAAGTTGCACTTTTTCAAAGCAAGCTGTATTGCTTCAACTGTAATACATCTTATTTGCGATTGCTCATTTTCTCCAATAAGAACTCTCGTATATAATGGTGATGTTTCTTTTTCTCCCAGCATCTGTGCAATTTTAGATCTTAACGCCTGTACTCTTTCATTAAAGTCTTCTGATTCCCATAACAAATCAGAATTTAATGTTACACGCAAAGTTTTAGGAACCGCTTTTTGATTTTCATTTATATCCATAAATAATTTTATCTGTTCTTGTCGTTCTAAATCTATAAACGCAACTACGGGAATAGAGTTACTGCTTGCATACTTAGAATCAGAATATCCATATAAACGATGCTGACCATCAATAATATAAGCAGATCTATATCTCTTTGGTAAATGCAGGATACCCAATTTAGAAATAGATGTTTCCACTTTCATATTAGATTGATCAAACTGGATTCCCCTTCCTCTTGTATCAATACTGATAATAATTGAATTGGGGAAATAACCTCCTTCATTAACAAACTTTCTAATCTCCTGAACTCTTTTTCTCTTTATCAATCTCTGATACGTCGGCATCATATTATTATTTGCTTCATTTCGATGTAATACATATCCGATCTTTAATAATCTTTCAGGTTCGATCGAAAAAGAATAATAAACATGATTCCCCATTTTCCCTTGAATCGCTGGGACGCAGTCTTCCATATTTTTTATCTCAGTATTTGCAAATAGATTTCCAAGCAACTGATACTTTGCGCCTGTTCCAAGATGCTTCGTCAACTCAATATAATAGTCAATAATAGCATCGCTAAAATAAGCAATTCCCCAGTCACGAAGTTTTTCCAGATCTGCGTTATTCATAATGTAATTCTGAGTTGCCCATATAAATTTTATTTTCCTTCCGGGGTAACGCTTCTTAGCCTCTTTACGTAGTCCGTCCATCTGACCATGAAAGGCCTCAATCAATTTCTTAAATGTTCCATTCCTGATTTTTTCTGCAGCTTTACACTCTACTATCAAAACAGTTTCCTCATCTGCTGCAAAAATATCAATCTGCTGAGTAAAATCCGGATTTGTGTAATCATAGGACATAGTAAAATCACGATCAACATTCATATCAGTAAATCCCATATTGGCAAATAAAAGCCATACTTTATCTTCAAACTGCTCATCATAGAATTTTTCTTTTTTTACGCCAATAAATTTGGGATTCTTATATTCTTTAAATTTCACCCACCCTTCTTCTTCCAACTCACGAAGTGCAATAGTTCTTTCTTTTGCAACTCTAAAAGTTCTTGCTCTCAATCTTTTCGATGCAGAAAGTTCTTTTCCCGAAACTATTTTATCCCATTTCGTTTTCATCATGAGCTAAGCCCCTTTCCGGTATATTTGTAAAAATAAACTCTGATACCCTTCCTCTTCTTGCACATTTACCACCGATTAGACTTTGTCTATCCAATTCCAACACTCGATCTCCGTCCTTCATAAAAATTTCACGTATAATAGGATGAGCTGCATTGGTCAGAATATAATAAGCTCCTTTTTTCCTAACATAATCAATAAATTTACTTAACCTATGCTGATCATCTAATGAAAACAGTTCTTTATTATACATAATAAATCCATTATTATCCGATATTGTGTATGGAGGATCTAAAAAAACTAAATCTTTTTCTTTAATGCGATACTTATAATAAGAAAAATCTGAACACTTCAGTTTTACCTTCTGAAGCTTTTGACTCGCAAATAAAATTCTATCGCAATTATATGTCCATTTTTTTCTATTTCCATAAGGCACATTATATTTTCCATCTCTATTTACTCTATAAAGTCCATTATAAGATGTTTGATTTAAAAAAATAAATTGTGCTGCTTTTTCTACTAAATCTTCAGATTGAAGTTCTCGTATTCTATAATAATCTTCTTCAGTATTTTCATAGGTTAAAAAATGCCTAATTACCTCATTAGGTCTATCTCTCACAGCTATATATGTATCTATCAACTCTTTATTTAAATCAGACAGGTAGCAGTTTTTCGGATGATTTCTTGAAAAAAATACCGCTCCTCCACCTAAAAAAGGTTCATAATAGTTTTTATACTCTACTTTTTCCAGAAGATTGTCCACTTCTTGCAACAACCAACTTTTACCGCCAGCCCAACGTATAAATGGTTCAACTAAAGGCATTTTCCCATTCCTCAATCTTTCTATATATAATTTACTTTATATTACATTTTTATCAGCTAAAATACAACAATTATTAGCAAAATAAACTAAAAACCAAGCTTATTCATTCATTAAATCAGGATTTTCTACGCAATACTATTTCTGTACCCTATTTTCAACTTCTCTGCCACAGGTATTTCTACCCTCTTATCAATTACATTACAAATAAAAAAGACCCCGGGTCCGAAGGACACCGGAGTACATTCAATCTGTATTTTACATTCTACCAATGTATTATTTCAAGTATACTTATCATTTCTTCGTCAGCACAGCCACATTCCCCTTACTGGTAACGTCATACCCGATAGCCTCCGCCACATCCCGAATCTTGATATAGTTTGTCCCATCCTTCAGGATCCGTTCAACCATATGTTCCTTGCCATCAATGATGATTTTACACTTCTCTACCACTTCGCTCTCTCCCTTTCCTTTCCAGTCCTTTGTTACCTCAAAATGCGGCTTGTCCGGCGTATCCCAAGTACCGCCCCATGTAATGCCGAGCCGCTTCGCAATCGCACCACACTTAGAGAAGAATGCATTGTCAGAATACTCCTGCCCCTTCACATTTTTACAGATATCCCATGCCATCCGCCCTGTATGGCGGCTGTTTCGTGTCCAAGTGACAACCTTCCCTGCCCTTGTTCTGCCCTGTGCATATAAGTAATCCTGCCGCGCTTGTGAGCGGTATGTTTCCGTAATCAGAACGGGCAGTCCTTCCTTTTCGCACTCACGCAGGAACGCCCTGCAAGCTCTCTGTGCCACAGGGGACAGTGCGCTGATGTCCCTGCAAGCCTTTGTTTCATTCCCCATCCTCTGCACCTTCCTTCCCCTTCTGGTACTGTGTCCCGAAGTAGAACGCCACCACCACAGAGAAAATCGTCAAAAACTGTTCTCCGCTGATACGCCCCACCACTGCCAGATAAGAAAAAACCACCGTAAGCATAATCGTTACGATGGATTTCACTGTCAGCAAATTTTGAACTGTGATTTTTGCCGCTTCATTCATTTTCATTTTCTCTCAATTCCTCCTTACATTCCCATTCCGCTTGCTTTACGCTCATTCTTCGTTTCCTGCGTTCCTCTGCTCTGCGCTCTGCCTGCTACACGCCTTTATCGTACAGCTTCATCAGCCCACAGATACCCAATTCCGTACCGAACAGCAACAGTGCAGACGATACGATGGATGAAATGTCAACGCAGAAACACGCCAAAATAATACCAACGATAACAACGCACACACAAAACGATAGGGACAAAACCACAATCGTTGTCATGGTAT
>OGJY01001810.1_pt1 | contig 23452 bp, 10 predicted proteins | sample 1572231 | NCBI WGS metagenome assembly OGJY01 (sample SAMEA2582121, study PRJEB24529) | metagenome | biome: Human gut stool | place: China | collected 2011
GGTAGTTCATTTTGTCACCACGGTGAATGTCGAGCAGCTGGCAAGCCGGGCCCATACCGTGAGTGGCGTATACATCGCCACGATGATTCTGATTGTAATCCATACGCCAGTTGTTCCAGTAGTATGGCCAGAAGTCTTCGAGGTTGTGGATGTAAGCACCTTCTGTGTGAAGCACTTCACCGAATACGCCTTGCTGAGCCATGTTCAGTGTAGTCAGTTCGAAGAAGTCATATACACAGTTTTCAAGCTGCATACAGTGTTTACGAGTTTTTTCAGAGGTATTGATCAGCGCCCAGATTTCGTCCATGGTCATTGCCGAAGGAACTTCGATGGCAACGTGCTTGCCGTGTTCCATGGCGTAGATAGCCATCTGTGCGTGATGTTTCCAGTCAGTTGCGATGTAAACGAGGTCGATATCGTTACGTTCGCAAAGTTTTTTCCAGGCATCTTCGCTACCGGAGTAAGAAGCTGCTTCAGGCAGGCTTGCCTTGGTCAGGATTTTCTGTGCACCGGCTACGCGTTCGGGGATAAGGTCGCAAAGGGCTACGATCTGTGTTCCGGGGATGTGAGTGAAGCGTTCTACTGCACCCGGACCACGCATACCCAAACCAATGAATCCGACACGTACCACGTCGAGTTTAGGAGTAGTCAGTCCGACTACATCTTTTTGTCCGGCGGGACGTACAGGCACTGGAGTCTCGATAGGCTTGATGGTTTGTGCTACTGCACCCGAGGTGCAAGCAAACAATGCAAGTCCGATAAACAGGGCATTTAGATGTTTAAACATGTTTGATAAGATTTGATTAGTTAATAAAATTGTTGTTAATAATAGTGTTTCATTTCTCGTGCAAAGATAAGAATACTTTTCACAACTCTTATCTTTTATACGATTAAAACGTTCTCTGTTACATCTTTAATTCATAGATATTCCGGTTGTTATTATAACAGGATAAATCCTGTCAGCCTGCAGAGACGGTCACTTCCGTTGTTGAATGGAAGATACCATCTCTGCAGCAGGCTGGTTTTGCTTTTTGCAAAATCCTGGTAATGTCATCTTTTACAAGTTGTTTGAACCCGGTAGTGCAATGTTTTTCCGGGGTATATAATGCAGCGTGTAGTGTGTTGTGGGTTGCAACTCTTTTATTCATTCTTCTGTTTCTTTGTTATGAGATTCTTTTCTTTCGTTTGGTCGCTCGAGCAATAATTTACTTTTTGATATACGCTATAAATACACATCATTGGGGAGTGACCCTCTGTGTTATAGCTTAATTTTATAATATTTTAATAAATGATAAACCTTAAAGCCGCTTTTTACTTTTGAAAGCAGAATGTTCTGAATAGTATGATTCTGATAGTATATCCTGTTTTTTGTTGACTTGCAATCGGTGTGAAATAGTTGAACCGGAGAGCAGAACTGCATATAAAATGAATATGAACCGCAAAAGTATGCGTAGATGGCGTGGATTCTTCTATATATATGCATTGAGGCTTTTAAACTAAAGCTCCGTTTCTAATAAAGAAAGGTGGCATTGGTTTAAAACCAAGGCTCCGTTTCATTAAAACCGAGGCGGCATTGGGGAGGAAGAGAGCAATCGTTATCCTGATTTGGCTTTCTTTTTATTTTTTAGCCCGGTGCAGGCTACCGCCGTTAGAGTGTCAGAATGTTCCTGTTCGAGGGCATAGCAAGAAATAATGTAATGTTTGGACCAGAAAGGATAGTGCCCTGATCCGAAATCAGCCGAAAGGGTGATAACCTGAAAAAATGTAATCGCCGGAGAGGGTGATATTATTCATCGGAAAGAAGACTACCCGGATATAGCGCAGGCTACACCGGGTAGAAAATACAAAATGATAATAAATATACATTGCTGCCTTCTTGTCAGAATGTATCAGGGCTTCAACTCAATCCATTCGCCTGCCTGAGTATCTATGTTGAGAATATCCGGACCGGACAACGTATAGTTTTTATCCGGTTTCAGTGTGCCGGGGCGGGCTATTTTCAACATGCCGCCTTTCTCCGAATAGATGCGTACACGGGTGATTTCTCCGCCTTCCATCTGTGCATAGACAAGGAATGCACCCATCGCACGCAGTCCTTCGAACGATACATCTTTCCACTCTTCGGGCAGTGCGGGGAAGATGCGTATCGTGCCCGTATGGCTTTGCAACAGCATCTCCTGGATGCCCGATGCGAAAGCAAAGTTACCCTCGAGCGTGAAGGGGCGGTAAGTGAAACGGGATTTGCCGCTTTTGGTCTGGTCACCGTTGGCGTGGAAGGTGTTTTTCAGGCAGAAACATTCAGCAAAGGTTCTCAGGGCCTGTGCCGCACCTTTGCCGTCGAATGCCCGGGCTTTCATATTGGCAAGCCAACTGTACGAATAGCCTGTCCAGTAGTCCGGCCCCACTTCGTCGAGCCGCTTCAGGGTGGCCCGTATGATGTGTTGTGACTTTTCTCCGTCGCTCCAGTCTATCAGTCCCATCGGGTGAATGGCCATGGCATGGGAGAAGTGGCGGTGCGATTCATTGTAAGGATATCCTTTGGCAAAGGTGAGGCAACCTTCTTCATCCACATCGTAGTCCGGCAATTGGGCTTCTAAAGCTGCCCAGTGGGACGACTCGTCTGTCAGATTCAGTTCGTGAGCCAGTTCGGCGGCTGCTTTAAAGAGGAAGTGCATCATTGCCAGGTCGTAGTTGGTCATGTCGCTGAACCATGCTTGCAGGGAGTTGTCGAATACTTCGGGACTTGAACTGAATTCCAGTTTGCGTACTCCTTCGGGGGTGACTTCGGAGACTTGCTCCAGGTAGATTGCCACATCTTTAAGGAAGGGGTAAGCACGTTCTTTGAGGAAGGTGCGGTCTGCCGAATATTTCCAGTGCAGATAGAAGTGCTGTGCCAGCCAGGCAGCCACTGTCTGCGACATGGAGTACTGTATCCATCCCCCCATCGGTTCTCCTGTCAGGGTGCAGACGCCCGGTATGTTCATACCTTCGGTTCCGAAATACTGGCGGGTGTAGCGCTTGTATGTATCCCGCTGGTTCCATAAGGTGTTCAGGTATCCCATGCCTTCCGTCAGGTGATTGCCCGTATAGGCGGGCCAATAGCTCAGCTGTGTGTTGAGGTCGTGGTGATAGTCCCCTTTCCAGGGAGGGAGTTTTCCGTTGTCGGCTGTCCATACGGCTTGCAGGGAGATGGGATAGGAGTGTTCGCGGGTGGTAGAGGCGAATTTATACATCTCGTTCTGGTATTGTTTTTGCAAAATGGAGTCGGGCAGAGTAACGGATGATTGTGCCCAGTACTTGTTCCAATATTCCAGATGTGCCTGATAATCCTGTTTTAATCCACGTTGCAGGGCTGCTTCTGCTTTTTCGGCTGCTTTTTCGCCGGATAGGGAAGAGGTGACGCTCCAAGTACCGTACAGGGTTTCTCCTTCCTGTTTCCAACACACTACTACGTCATACCAGAAGTCTCCGTAGCCTTTCTGGTGATAGGTGATCCGGTTGCCTTCGCGGACTGTCTCTCCTTGCTGGTAGCCCAGTCGGTGGAGATCCTGTCCCGAAACCGGATCGAGGCTGCCGTCCGGTTTCGTTTTATTGTATACGGGGGTAAGGATAGACGGCTCTATCGGAGTTCTTAGGTTACGGAATACAAACCATCCGACCGGTTCGGTGGCATGAACAAAAGTCTGCATCTGTGTTCCGTCTGCCCAGTTCGCTTCGCACAGGGCATTATTCAGATAAAGTCGTACTTGGGTGGGAGCGCCTATCTTTTCCAATGGAAACTCGATTGCGGCTCCGGGGATTTTGGATGGGGCAGGGTTCATGTCATAAGGCCAGTCCAGTTTTTTCTGTACGGGCAGATAGTCTTTTGTGCGGATGTGCTCTTTTACCCAGGAGAAGCGGAAGTTATCTCCCGACAGGCTGTCTACCGGGCGCAAGTCCCATAGATCGGTCCGGTCCAGTGACAGGCGCAGGGAGGAGTCGCGTTGCCATACCAGTGCGCCGACGGCGGCGTTGCCCAGAGGCATCGCTTCGTCCCACGATCGGGCAAGTCCGGTGAATACAAGGTCACTCTCCGAAGGAGTGACCGGGCAGTAGTCGTACGAGCTGCAACTGCCCCACAGACCACAACAAAGTAGCAATAGTAGTTTGATTTTCATAATATTAAAAAAGAATGGTTTACGATGATTTACTTTCAGACTTGTGCTATTATAATGAATACAAAGAGAATAGCAGTCACCATAGGGAGGCTGCTATTCTTTTAATAAATTTTAGTCTATGCTCCGGCTATGCGGCGAACCTTCGTCCGGATATAAACGGGTCCGGCGGCTGTCGGTCGGTATTATTTATTCAACAACAGTTCGATCGCTTTGCTTCCTTTATTTCCGGATTTCTCTTCGGCTGCCGGAGCGAAGAGTGCGTCCAACTGATAGACAGGCAAACTTCTTTCCGGTTTGAAACGATCGGATGAAACGTAATTCCGGACAGAGGTGAGCAACTGCTGCATGGCAAGCCTTTCACCGATTTTCTTTTCAGGATCGGCGCAGAGCACGAACAATTTTCCTTTTCCTACATTCGCCTCAAACGAGATTCCCAGCTTTTGGTTGGTTTCATAAGAGTCGATGCTTTGTATCAGTGGAGTGATTTCTTTCAGTTCGTCCAGTTCCAGAGCTGTCGAATAGTTAAGGATATCCCACCATTGCCAGTCAGCATAGCTTCCCGTGGGGAAATCGCGGAAAGCAGGGTGCTCGTTATCGATCAGTGTACCTACGATCATCGGGTTCCAGTTGAACATAATCGGATTCCAGAAGTGGCTGGCGAAGTGTGCTTTGCGTCCTTGGCACTTTTCGGGGATCAACAGTACGCTCTTTCCTTCGTCGAGCCACTGTTTGGTCTTGTCATTCCAGGTACGGGTGTAGATAAAGTTAGTCTCTTCAACTTTTGGCTGTTCGGGGTATACCCATACGTCCCATTCATTGCGACAATTTCCCAATTCAGCCTTCAGTGTCAGCTTGCGGGCACTCTCCACACCATTCAGAGATAATTCGATGATTCCAAGCGAATCTACCGTGGCGGGTTGTATTTCTTTTACTTTCAGGCTTCCTTTACGGTACACGGTTCCATCTTCTCCTGTCAATGTCCAGTTCAGTTTCCGGTCTTTCAGGGCATTCTTGCCGTAATGGTAAATCTCCATCTTTGCTTTCAGATTCTCTCCGGTCTTGAAAGTACGTTGGGGCAGGCGTGCCAGAAGCACGGTAGGGGCACACGATTCTCTGAACTTTTCGGGGGATACGAGGCCTTTACTTTCCCAAAAGGCATCGAGGATACCGACAAAAGCGCTGCCCTGTCCCGGGAAATCGGCCAGTCCCAATAATTGGAAACCACCGGAATTGCGAGTGCGCAGCAACGATTCGTTCACCTCTTTATATTGCAGCACTGTGTGTGCTCCGGTTGCTTTGAAGAAATCATCGGCTTGATGCAACATGCCGTTTCTGGCAAGTCGTTCGCGAAACACTTCAAAGTTGCGTGCTTCGATTACGCCTGTGTATTTCTTTATTTCTCCGAAGTTGGGGTACATGCAGCGCTGTCCCGTTTCGTGGGCAATCACCGGAACATCGATGTCCGACTCCTTGCAACGATCCCAGTCAGTCGAGGGTTTCCCTTCGTATACGGTGATCCATCCTTTTGAAGTGACGTGCGACACATAATATTGATCCGAGGGAGTGTGTGTGCGGGCGGTTGAGGCGCTGTAAAGACGTCGGTTGTCATAAGCCTGTGCTTTTTTCACCAGATCTTCCAATACGGCAAAATCACCTTCATTTTCGTTTCCGTTACACATCAGGATGAAAGAGGGATGATTGCCATAAGCGTCGAGAATGGCATACATCTCTTTTTCGAAGAAATCGCGTCGGGCAGGATATTTGCCCACGTCTTTGATCCACATGGGGAGTTCGGCCTGAAGGTACATGCCTGTTTCGTCGCCCGCCTCGAATGCGGCTTCCGGCGGACACCAGGAGTGGAAACGTACGTGGTTCATTCCATATTCCTTGATGGTGTTGAAGATACGCTTCCAGTCATCGACGTTTGTCGACGGATAGCCGGTCAGAGGGAAAACCGCGCAGTCCAGCACTCCGCGCAAGTGAATGTCTCTTCCGTTCAGACGGATGTGATGCTTGCCTTGCTCCACACTCCGCATGCCGAAAGTCCGGGTTTGGGTGTCTGTCTTGCCATCTACGTTCCAGCTGGCCTCAAGCTCATATAAATAAGGTGTAAATTCATCCCAGAGTTTCACCTGTTTACCCATAGGAAGGGTTTGCCGAATGCCGGCATGTGCCTGCAGGCTATCTGCACTCATGCTCTGGCGAACTATCACTTTGCCCCCTTTCTCCCGGATACATAGCTCCAGCGTTCCCGTTTGCCCGTGCTTCAGGGGGGCGGGTTGTACTGCTATTTCCACTTTTTTTGCTGTCACATCGGGATATACATTAATCCGGCGGATGTGCGCTTTTTCTTTGGCATACAGTGAAATGTCACCGACTATTCCATTCCAGTTGGTTTGTGTATATTCGGTAGTTCCGTGGTTCCACTGATCCATTGGATATTTGAGTGTATTGTTTACGCAGATGGTCAGCGTATGGATGCCGGGACTGAGCACCGGAGTCAGTACGAATGTGTTTGGAGTACTCAGGTGCTCCATGACACCTACTTCCTTATCGTCTACGTAGACAGTTGTTTCCCAATGACAACGCTCCAGCTTCAGGTAAATCTCACGGCCGGACCAGTCCTCGGGGATCACTACTTCCCGTTGGTACCAGGCAGCCCCTTGATACTCGAATTTTCGACTCAGGCGGTCTACATAACGTGCGGTGTTTTTGATTCCTTTGCCACCCTGGTCCGTCGATCCGGGCAGCATGATGGTTTCCGAGAGTTTGTCCAGATAGAGCTCGGAGCCGGGAGTCTTGCCGAATCCCATCGGGTCCAGCTGAAAGCGCCACATACCTGACAGGTCGAGGACATCATTTTTTGTCGATTGTGCCATAACGGCCATGGCGAGCAGGCATCCGGTCAGGATCAGGATGGCTCGATGTCGGGTGTTTTGATTTGGTTTTTTCATGATTGTATGGTTTTATTCACCACAGATTACACGGATTTTCATAGATTAATCGTTTATTTCTTTTTGATTGGTAAGATTAAATGTTCTGTACTAATCTGTGTATTCTGTGGTGAGGCCTCATTTCTTTTATGTATTCATTAATTTCCGGTGAATCTGTATCCCCTGATGATTGTTATCCATCGAAGCGGCTACTTCAAAGAAGTGTTCGGCTTTTGCCGTATTTCCCAGTCCCAGATGTCCCAGAGCCATCAGATAGTTACAGTGGATGCGGTTCTTCTTGTCCATATCGTCTTTCCAGATCAGAAGGTCGGGTAAAGATACGGCAAAATAATCCATCTGGAATATGTCGAAGAGATGTTCTTCTCCATAAGTGATTAATTTGTTGAAGCGGCTGCGTGCCTCTTTCTCTTGTCCCAGTTTTCGGAATGCAAGTCCTTGATAGAAGATCTTGTCCGGTTTTTGGTCGTTGTAATACATGGCAGCGGCTGGCTGACTGTCTCCCATGCTGGCTTTGAGGAACAGGTCGTGTGCCTCTTTCTGTTTGCCCAGTTGTTGCAGGATGCAGGCTTTGTAATAATTGAAGTCATTCTCCTGTGCTCCCGGGAGTTTGCCTTCACCCAGATGTGGCGGGTATGTGTAGCACTCTTCTATCCGGATGAGTGCCTCATCGTATTCTTTACGCCCGATCAGTTCCTTTGCCAGTTCCAGGCGGGCTATCTGATATTGTGCGGGAACTTTTCCCTCACCGCCTTCCCACGGATGGAATTTTCGCTGATCGATCCGGCGGATGGCTTCCCTGTATTGTCCGGTCTGGTTCAGCAAAGTGACATATTCCAGATATAAATCGTCACGAGTTATTACGATATCCATATATTGTTCCAGAAAAGCCATTCTTTCTGTGTGCGGGCGGTTCAGCCGTTTATACAGCTGATCGAGTTCCATCAGTACGCGGGCGTCGGTCGGATCCAGGCGGAATGCTTTTTCCAGCAAGAGGACGGCTTCTTCCGGGCGATTCAATTTGTTGAAGTAGGCCAGAGCCAGGTTACGCCATACGGTAGGAAATGTTTCGTCCTCACGCGAAGAACGTTCCCAAGCTGCGATGGCAGGGGTATACTGGCGTTTGTCATACCAAAGATTTCCCAAATAATAGAGGGCTTTCGGGGCTTCTCCCATAAAGTCAGCCACACACTGAAGAGCTTCTATCGCTTCCAGGGCATTGGGAAAGCAGTAGTCGGCCGGTTCTTTTTCAGCAAGCCTGATGGCTGTTCGCGCCTTGTCTGTTTCTCCTAAACGAATCAGGCACCAACTCTTGTAATAGTGCAGCAGAGTCTGTTCGCCGATGGGTTGGCCGATAGCCGACTCGGCAACGGCCAGTGCTTCTTCAAATCGTCCTGCAGAGGTATAGTCGAGCACTAATGCCTCGTAGTCGGGTGCGCCGCGTTTTATCAGGTGTCGGAGTTGGGACAGTACGGTTTCTTCCCGGGTTATCAGATATTTTTCGAACAGGCAGCCAAAGTTGAATGCGTCGATTTTCAGGGAGTCTTCTATCCAGGCAAGAGCTTCCTCCGGACGTTCAAGATGGCGGAGGATCATTGCTTTCAGATGGCGACCGCGCAGGTTGTGCCAATTGTGTAATAAAGATTTTTCAATTTCTCCGAGAGCTTCTTCCCAGTTGCCGCGTGAAACGGAGATTTGAGCCAGTGAATAATAGCCTGCATCCTGCCATGCCGCGTTCCAGCACGATTTATAGAATGAATTGTATGCTTCATCGTTTTTTCCCTGGAATTTCAGCGCAAGCCCAAGGTTGTAGAAAGCTTCACCATCATACGGATTAGGATTCTTCTCGGTCAGTCGGGAAATCGCTTTCCGCAGGTAGGGCTCTGCTTGCGCGAACTGTCCTTTGCGTATAAGCCACAGTCCCATGGCATTGTTACAACGGGCGTCTTCATTGTCACGGCGGAGTGCTTCCAAATAATAATCGGTCGGACAATAAGTTGCATGTCGGTATTGTTCCAGATGCAGTCCGGTCAGGTAGAGTTCCTCATTTGTTTTAATTTCTTCCGGTGCGAGGGCGGGTCGGGCTGCTTCCGGAACCTCTTTGATAGTTTCCGGTTCAGCCCTCCAACTGAGCTTCTCCCGTCCGTTGGTACCGTAGATGATGACTTCTGTTTCACTAAGGTCGTTGACGGGGACCAGTCTGTCGAACACTTGTTCCGGAGAGAGGTCGCAGGTTTGTTCAAAACAGATGTTTCCTGCTTTCCGGACTACGATGTGTAATCCCTGTTGGGCAGAGGTAGCAAAGAGCTTTAACCTGCTCTCTGTTCCTTCGGGCTCCAGATTCATCAGGAGTTCCGAGGAGGCGTTTTTCACAACTCCCAGTTCCCGGTAGGGCATGAAGTATTGTGTAAAAGTCTTCTCTTCATAGGGTTGCAGCCAGCTGAAATCCGGTTGATTGTCTGTATAGACTCCTGTCATCAGCTCTATATACGGTCCGTCGGCATCCGTCAGATTGCGGTCCCATGCTTGTCCGAAATCTCCGTTTCCCCACGTCCATTGTTTCTTTCCGGGAGATATGTGATGATTGGCAACATGCAGAACACCTGCCTGGGTGTCGTTTTCGTATCCGCCCACAAAGTTGTATTCGGACCGGATTGCCATGTAGGAAGTCGGTACAGGGATGTTTTTATATCTTGAAATGTCCACTCCGGCGGAATAGTCCATCTTGTAGTAGGTTCCGGTAGCGATAGGATAACGGGATACATCCCGCTTTCCATGGTCGAATACGGCGTTAACATCCGAGGGGAATACAGACTGATAGTCTGCGTTGACTGCTACTGCCGGATTGGCCCACCACAGGAAAGTCTGTGGCAGAGGAGTCGGGTTAGAAACTTTTCCCTGTATCTCGAGTACGGCCCGGCCGGGGCGGAGTGTGAATCCGGCTGTTCCTTTCTGGCCGAACATCCGTTCCCGTTCGCTTACCCATACAATGACACTTCCGTCTTTGCATTGTTCAATGCTGTAATCTACCGGCAGGAATGTGCTGGGGCGGTGGTGTTGAGGCCAGTTGAACTCAATGCCCCCTGAAATCCAGGGACCGGTCAATCCTACCAAAGCCGGTTTTATCACGTGGTTGTAATAAATAAAATGCCGTTGCTTTATTTTATCGAAAGCCATCTGGATGCGTCCTCCTAATTCGGGCAGAATCATGACTTTGAGGTATTCATTTTCCAACCATACGGCATGATAGCTTTTCTCTTCACAAGTGTCTTCAATCTTCTCGATGACCGGATACGGGTATACTACTCCGCTGCTGCCTTGATAGACACGCTTTTCCAGAAACATCGGGTTCTTTTCGGGACGTCCGATGCCATAGGTAGGGAGCAGGATGTCCTCCTCCCATACTTTTACATTCTCTTTCATCTTATTTTATGGATTATTTGATTAATTCTTTTTCTATTTCTTCCAGTGTTTTCCCTTTGGTTTCTGGCAGCTTCCGGCGTATGAACAGGAATCCGGCCAGACAGATGCCACCATACAGCCAGAAAGTACCTTCGGCACCTATACTTTCATTCAAAACGGGGAAGGTATAGGTCAGTACAAAGCAAGCTACCCAAAGGAAGAAGGTGGAGAGGGCCATGGCCATACCTCGTATTTTCACGGGGAAAATTTCGGATAAAACCACCCAGACTACCGGAGCGAGTGACATGGCATAGCAGGCAATGGCAAGCACTACCAGCAGGAGCATGGGCAGACCGCTTACATCCAGAAAGTAGCAAGTTCCCAGTGTCAGGTAAATCAGTGCCAATCCGGCAGAACCGATAAGCATCAGGGTGCGACGTCCCCATTTATCCACTGTATAGATGGCTACGAAGGTAAATATCACATTGGTGATTCCGGTCACTACAATGTTCATCAACACATCGGAAACGGCATAACCGGCCGATGAAAAGATTTCGTGTGCATAATTGAAGATTACATTGATGCCACACCATTGTTGGAATATAGCCAGGACGATGCCGATGATCAGCACTTTGCGCATTTCCGGGCGAAAGACAGCTTTCCATTCGTAATCTTGTTTTCCGTCTTGCCCCCGGGTTACTTGTGTCAGTTCTTCCAGGGTCTGCCGGGCATAGGTTTCTCCTCCGATGCGCATCAGTGTTTTCCGTGCTTTCTCCTGTTGATGGACAGTAGCCAGCCAGCGGGGACTTTCAGGGATGACGAATGATAATAGAAAGAAGATTCCTGCCGGAATCAGTTCTGCCCAGAACATCCATCGCCAGGCCCACTCTATACTGGTGTCACTCAGTACGTCGGAACCGTGTGTATAGTATTCTCCTATCTGCCAGTTTGCCAGTTGCGCCAGTAAAATGCCTAATACGATGGTAAGCTGGTTGAGTGATACGAATTTACCGCGTACATGGGCAGGGGAAACTTCTGCGATATAAACGGGTGAAACGTTGGATGCGATGCCGATACCCAGTCCTCCTACAATGCGATAGAAGATAAAATAGGAAAAACTATCGACTATTCCCGTACCTAAAGCTGAAAGCGCAAACAGGAAGGAGGCTATGATGAGCATCTTTTTACGTCCGTACTTGTCACTCCAGACACCCGATAGCAAAGCCCCTACCAAGCAGCCTATCAATGCGCTGCTCATGGCCCAGCCGCGTAGAACTGCTGAATTTTCAATTCCGAAGAAAGGTTCGTAGAAGATTTTAGCTCCACCGATGACAACCCAATCATAGCCGAACAACAGCCCGCCCATAGCTGAGACGATGCAGATTAGTAGTAAATAGCCTTGTGTCTGTTTCATGTTATTAAATGGTTTAAATGATTAATGCAAAGTAAGCGGGTTTGGAGGTGAAAATAAATAGAGAAACCAGCTAAAAAGATGGACTATCTTTCTTTTTTATATGTATATTTGTGACGTGAATCTATGAATCTGTTAGTATGGCAAAACAAAAAGACGGTTTTCTCGGCGAACAGGCATTGGTATTGCCTCCGGCCATTGTACAACGTATGAAGACAGAGCCTGCGACCTCTGTACTGTATATTACCGATATAGGCTATTATCCAAAGGCTTATAATCATTTTCGGGAACGGGATGCTCCGATTGACCAATATGTATTTATCTATTGTACGGAGGGTAGGGGGTGGTTCAGCCTGGATGGGCAGAAGCACCCGGTAGCTCCCAATCAATACTTCATACTTCCGGCAGGACTCCCTCATGCCTATGGCGCCGATGAAAAAGAACCATGGACAATTTATTGGATTCACTTCGGGGGAACACTGGCTTCACTCTATTGTACGCACCGAACTTGCCGGCTCACGGAAATAAAGCCGGGAATGCATTCGCGAATCAGTTACCGGACAGAATTGTTTGAGGAAATATTTCGGGTACTGAAAATGGGGTACAGTCTGGAGAATCTTTCGTATGCCAGTTCTGTATTTCATCATTATCTGGGTTCCTTACGTTATCTCAGGGAGTATCGGGAGGCTTTTTCAGAACACCGCCTGATGGGTGAGGAGGATCCCGTTAGTGCAGCCATTCATTATATGAAGGAGAATTTGGGTAAGAAGCTGACTTTAGCCGAGTTGGCAGATTATACAGGATATTCGCCTTCGTACTTCTCTAATTTATTTTTGAAACGTACGGGCTATGCACCATTGAGTTATTTCAATCAGATCAAGATTCAGAAAGCCTGTCAGTTTCTCGATTTTACGGATATGAAAGTGAATCAGGTATGCTATCGGGTAGGTATTGAAGATGCTTATTACTTTTCACGGCTGTTTAGCCAGATAATGGGTATGTCTCCCAGAGAATATAAGAAGGTGAAAAAAGGATAGAAGAGATCAGGCTGACGGGGAAAGCCGGTTATCGCTTTTCCCCGTCAACCGATAAAGATTATATCTTGATCTTTCCTGTCAGTTTGATGTCTCTGGAAGAGGCACCTACCAGGATTTCAAACTCTCCTTTCTCAAATACCCAACGGTTTTGTCGGGCATTGAAATACCGGAATGCGTCTTCATCCAGTTCGATCTCTACCTGTTTGCTTTCTCCTGCCTTCAGATATACCTTGTCAAAGCCTTTTAATTCTTTCTGTGGACGGGGCTCTTTAGACTGTATATCATGTACATAAAGTTGGGCAATTTCGTATCCGTCTTGCTGCCCGGTATTGGTTATGGTAAACGAAACTGTGACTTTCTTCTGTTTTTTATCTGTAATACGGATATTGAGGTCCGTATAATCAAAAGTGGTATACGAGAGTCCGAATCCAAATGGGAAAAGAGGTTCGATACCTTTTTCGTCGTATCCCCGGTAACCGGTGAAGATTCCTTCTGTATAATATACTTTCTTTTCTTTTCGGGTTTCATCATAGTGGCCGTATGCCGGCGAATCTTCCCATTTTTTTTCGATTGTGAACGGGAGTTTGGCTGACGGATTTACTTTGCCCGAAAGAATGTGAGCTAATGCGTGTCCACCCTCCTGCCCGGGATAGAGGGCATGTACTACAGCGGGTACCTGATTGATCCACCGGGTCATGTTCACTCCGCCTCCGGCATGAATGGCTACTATCAGTTTGGGGTTTACTTTAATCAATTCCTCGATTAGCAGGTCTTGTCCATAAGGCAAATCGAACGGTCGGTCGCGCCCTTCCAGTTCGATGCTTCCGTCCAATCCGGCACAGAACACCACGAGATCGGCTTTCTCGGCCAGTCGCTTTGCTTCAGAAAAGTCAATGTCGCTTTGATAAGCATATCCCATCCGGATCTCTGCCGGGGTGCTGCGTTGGTTACAGAATTCCAGTTGAACGTGTTTGGTATCTCCTTTCCGTACTGAAACGGCAATATTGCGTACGTCGAACGATTGAGACCGGGAAGCGTCCAATGCCAATGTTCCGTCTATCCACAGGCGATACGCTCCCTGTGCATCGACAAAGAACCGGAGGCTGTCTGTCTTCTCGGCATCCACGTATCCTTCCCAACATATCCGGTAGTCACTTCCCAATTTGCTCTCGTTGAAAGGGTATCCCCACCATTCGTAATTTACTGTGCGGTCGATACGGCGAATGATCAGTCCGTTTTCATCTTTACCGTTTCCGGATGCTGTGTTGCCCGGTTGATTGCTGTTTACTGTTCTTCCGGCAGCTACTGCCTGTTGCTGGATCATTTTGTCGGAGAGCATAGCAGAACTGTCAGATGACAATGCATAATAACTGGCTTCCAGTCCGGGTTTGCCATCTTTGGTACGGAACTTACTGTTACGGAACAACCGGGGTTTGAACTGGTTGGATATTCCTTCGGTGTAATATACAGTTGCTTCCGGGAATTCCTGGCAGATACCCTCTAATGCTGAAACGACATACCAGGGGTGAACTTTAGAACTTCCACCTCCGCCATACACAATGCTGTTGACATTGTATATTCTGTCTGAAACAATCGCTGGATTGGCTGTAGGACCGATCACGGCAATTACTTTAGGTTGGCGGATGGGTAATGTGTTTTGTTCGTTCTTTAACAGGATGATACCTTCACAGGCGGCATTCAATGCCATTTGATTGGCTTGTGGGTTGAAAGTCGGGATATGGGTGTCTTGCTGAGGCCGATCAAAAAATCCCATTGAGATGCAGGCTCCGTAAATACGGCGTACTTTATCGTTGATCACTTCCTCTGTAACCTTTCCTTCTTTAATAAGTGGGAGAAGTTCTTTGCGGGTGAACCAGTCGTTGCTGCCCATTTCAAGATCCAAACCGTAGTTTGCGGCATTGTCAGCGGAATAGGTACATGCCCAGTCTGACATCAACATGCCTTTGAAACCCCAGTCCTTCTTTAAAATATCGATCAGATGTTTGTTTTCAGTACAATGTATTCCGTTCACTAAGTTGTAACCTGTCATGACGGCTTTGACACCTGCTTTTTGTACGGCAGCTTTAAAAGGTGGAAGGTAAATTTCCTGCAGCGCGCGTTCGGATACTTCCGTACTGACTGTATAGCGGTCAAACTCCTGATCGTTGGCTGCGAAGTGTTTTATGGTGGCGATTACTCCTCCGTCTTGTACCGCTTTAATAAAAGGGACTACCATTTCGGATGTCAGATAGGGATCTTCGCCGAAATACTCGAAATTACGGGCTCCTTTGGAAGCCCTGTAGTTGTTTACCCCCGGAGCTAAAAGAAAATGAATACCTCTCGCACGCCATTCCTGGGCATACATGGCTCCTGTCTTTTCTGCCAGGTTTTTGTTCCATGAGGCAGCCAGAGAAAGTGCCGATGGAAATGCGGTAGCACGTCCGAATAATCCCCAGGAGGCAACGCCCAGCGGACCGTCAGCCAGTTTGAATGCCGGTATTCCCAATCGTTCGCACGGGTGCAGATAGAAATCGTTGTATCCGGCAAGCAAATCTATTTTCTCTTCAAGGGTCATACGTCCGATAAGGTCATTTACTCTTTCTTCGGTAGACAATGTCGTGTCTTGGAACGGATACTGGCTTTGAGCATACAGATTGCAAGGTAAAAGCAAGCCTATAGCCAAACTTAAGGTAAGGAAAATGTTTTTCATGTGTTTTCTTTGAATTAAATGTTTATTGAGTGATGTCGCAAAGTTCTAAAAAAGAGGGCTTACTGCAAAATGGAAAGCCCTCTCTTTCGGGGTAAAGTGTGTTAAATTAATGTATAGCTTTTATCAGTTCATTTCCGTTACGCACCGGTTCTTTAATCAGCTCCGGTAAATTATACGTTTTAGTAAACGTATCATAGAAACGTGGATCTTTCTGCGGCAATAAAAACGGTTTTCCCGCTTTTCCTGTTTCCGTATTGAAACCGGCGAAGAATGGTCGTGCCCAAAGTCCGTCCAGTCGTTTGCTGCTGAATACGAACCACTTTCCGGATGACGACCAGGTATGGAAACTTTCCACGTCATCACTGTTTACTTCGTTTAAAAGCCGTATCTCTCCGGTATCTATCGTTAAAAGGCAAAGCTCGCTTTCCGGATGCCAGATAGAAAAGTTACCATAATCAGATAGAGTGAACATCAGGTATCTGCCATCCGGAGAAACTCTTGGAAAAGACACGCTCTTCCCCTGTTCCGAAGCTTTATATACACATTCCAAGCTCCCGAACTTACCTGATTCGGGGTCGAATCCAATCCGGCATAGGTCATAATGAATACTGTCCAGCGGCATCTTTTCTTTATAAGCGTTTCCACGGCAGAAGTACAGCATCTTCCCGTCCGGTGTCCAGTTCGGAAATGTCTCCATGTATTTATCCCCATAAATCAGGGAGTCCGTGAGGAACGTTTTCTTTTGCGTGTCATATACCATCAAGTCGGCGGCCAGGTCTGACACCTCGATGGGTTTTTGTCCCGATGAATGGAAGAACTGTTGTATCTCATTCATAGAGAATGCGATATATCTTCCTGAAGGATGCCAGGCCGCATAGGTTCCCCCATTCTTGGCCCCTTCCGGTTTTGTATTAACTTTTTCTACTTTTCCATTCTTTGATATCAGTGTTCCTCCCGATTTTCCACGTACATGTATCATCATGGTTTCGGGCGAGTTCCGGTTGAACGTATGGCAATTTATGCATTGTTTTTCAAATGCTTTATTCTCCGCTATGGGAGTTTCCTCATAATTAGTCAGGTTTCGTTGATAGATTCCCATCTCGTTCCAGAGTTCATATCCCGGGTAGAGTAGCCGGTAGGCGAGGTATGGATCTATCATTTCATTAGAAACGGTATCTGTAATATCTGCGAAGCGTGTCCATTTTCCATCTTTCAGGAGGGTGATTCGAATAAAGATTTCCTTTCCGGCTGCCTTTTGGAGAAGTTTTTTCCAGGCTTTGGATGGGATAATCACTTCCGGTTGCTTGCTGGTATATAGAATATCTGTCACTTTTTCTACACCAATTTCTGTTTGAAAAACATCAGCTTCTTCCTTGATAATGAAATTTGGCGGAGCAATATTAACCGGGAAGGTGACTCCTGTATAATCCGGGTATATACAGGGAATACTATCTGTATATAAGTCCGGCCTTTGACATTGCTCTGTGCAGGCTTGTAGTATCCAGGCAAGAGCCATCATAAAAAGAATATAGGTAGTTTTCATATCAGTGCAGATTAATTCTTAATGATTTTATCTCCATAGGGACTGATGAAGTTCAGATAGTACCAATAGGTGTTTCCAAACTCCGATTTCAGTCTCTGCATTTCTCTGTTTTTATATAAACCATAATATTGTTGGAATCGTTTTTCGGTTTGTTCGCTTACAGTGAAACCTGATTTTGAAAAAGTTTCTTCGCCTACTCCTAATTTATAGATATAGAGTGCCTCTTCGTAAGCGGGTGGCATTTGAGGGTAATCGAAATTATGTATGAACTTCAGGTTATTCACAAAACGTATGACATTGTTGCTCAACAGTAAGTTACCCATCAGATATTCGAAAGCCATCCGGTTTGTTGAGTCTTGTTCGCACAGATATTGCAGTTCCGGTCCTATATTTATAACATTCGCGAATCGTACAGGTGTGTTGGAGGTCTTGCCGGGTGATACTTTCAACCCGGGAACATTTCCTGTCGGTAGCCATTTCTCCAATGCTTCGGCCTCTTTCTTGTAGAAAAGAGATTGTTTAAGCAGGTTGATAAACCTCTGTGCCACTTTGGGACGTTTATTGGCTATGTTATACCGTGCCAGGTTAATCAGGTGCGGAGCGGTCTCTCCCCAGACAACCATCGATTCGAACTCCCACCGTTGTGCCTCGTTGATATATCCCAGGTCTTCATAAATGAAATGTCCATATTCGCTTTCACGGCTGTCACTGTTCCATGGGAAGTACAGACTTTTGACTCCTAATTTTTGTGGATAATCAAATAGGTGGTAAGGTAGCTTTCCTGTGTGATATAAAGCCAGGTTGTGAAAATAGGAGATCAGTTGATTGGTTCTCCCTGAATTTATATATTTTTCTGTTTGTGTCAATGTGTTTTCCCAATTTCTCTCTTTTACGCTTTTCTCAGCCATCAACATGATGCGTTCCGGCATATTATATGATTGTACGAATATATAACATGCGGCAATGGCATATATGATTATAAAAATTGTGGAAATTGCCATATTCTTTTTATTTCCATGAACATTAATCCATGGAATGCGGATGAAACATTTCCATTGTTTGGTTATGAAGAGATTAATTCCGGCAAGTAACAAAAGCCCCAAGAAAACTCCCACGACAGGTGTTAATGAATGATCTACAGGCATTGTATAAATGAAAAGACATATAGAGGGAAACAAGGATAATTGTAACAGGTCTGTTTGTCCTGTTATTTTTTTGAAAGAATAGTGCGTCAACAGATATATTCCCGCCAATATCCCGGATAATATTGCACTTCCCAATATGGGTATATAAAAGAATTGAACGACGAAATCATTCAGATATGCGATCAACCCTTCCGTATGAATTTGTTTGAAGAAGTATTCTTTAGAGAACAGGAACAAATGGTGTTGTTCGTGATAATAAATCACATGTGAAAGTACCCCTTGGTAACAAAGGAAATAGGTAATGAAAAGTAGTAAAAAAAGTAGGTATGGTAACCGCTTCATAAGTATAGATGCAAGATAATAAGAGAAATGAGGGCACTCCCTGATTGGAATGCCCCCATTGTCTAAACACTATTATTAATAACCCGGATTCTGTGTCAGAGCAGGATTCAAGTCAATTTCGCTTTGCGGTACAGGGAACAAATAGTTATTGTCCGAGTATCTGCTTCCTACCAACTTAATCGGTTCTCCCTGATAAAGGATACAAACTCTGCCTCCATCTTTCGGATCGGCATTTGCTTTATCTTCCACAATTTTATATTTTAATCCTTCAAACGGAGCGTTCAATACGTCTTTGGCAATTCCCCAACGACGAATATCCCACATACGTTTTCCACCTTCCAAGGCGAATTCCACACGCCATTCATTGCGGATACGCTGACGGAGGTCATCTTGAGTAGCACAATAAGTGGGCTTGCTGGCATCCGTATTTTGAAGTTCAGGCATACCTACACGTCGTCTCACCTGATTCACTGCATCAAATGCTTCAGGGTCTAAACCTTTAAGTTCATTTTTCGCTTCAGCATAAGTCAAAAGAACTTCAGCATAGCGAATCTGTACCCAGTCCTTACCCATATTCCAACCATCGGTCTGAGGATCAAGGCTTGGATCCAACCATTTCTGACCATAATACCCCGTTTCTGTAGCGTCATTATGCTGGTTGATACCAGTGCTACCACTGGATGGCAGAGGAGCTACTTTAATAGTTACTCCGTACATTTCTTCACCATCGTGCAAAATCGTTGTTTCCAGACGTGGGTCTCGGTTCTTGAAAGGATCTGTTGGATCGTACTTTGTAGACTTGCTGATAGGGGCACCTTCATTATCTTCAAATGCATCTACAAGACTTTGAGTGGGGTTCATGCCACCCCAGCCTTTTGTCGGGAAACATTCCCAACCCATCAGATAGTGAGTATTATCCGGATAATTGAATTGCTTGACTAGAATAAATTCACTACAACCGTCAGCTTTTTCCCAGAAAAGTTCAGCATATTTACCTGTATTGTCTTTATCATAAAGTTCGTACAAGCCTAAATCTATTACGTTTTTGGCTTCTTTGGCGGCTACATCCCAATTGCCATAATATAAAGCAACTCTTGCTTTCATTGCCATAGCGGCTCCTTTGGTAATTCGCCCATAGTCAGAAGCAGGCCATTCTGTTGGAAGTGCAGCAATTGCTCTGTCAAAATCAGTCATGACTTTCTCATACACTTCTGCTCTCGGCATACGTGTGATTCCTTCCATGTCTTTTAAGTCCAGAGGTTTATCAATATATGGAACGTCTCCGAATGAACGGATCAGATTGAAGTAAATATATGCTCTGAAGAAATATACCTGTCCGAGTGCTTTGGTTTTATCTGCTTCAGGGTAATCAGGTATTTCTTCTATTTTTGAAAGAATCAGATTACACTGACGGACGTTTGCATAATCACTGCTCCAACCTTGATCTGCAGGGTCATAGATTCCTTTTGAGATGTTACCTGCAGCCCATTTGATACCCATGGTTGCATTGTCTGAGTTAATGTCGTTGTCTTGATCCCAAGAAGGTAGATAACCGTAAAGGTCTGACACTACCTTGTTCGCATCGTCCGGTGTTTTCCAGAAACTTCCGTCAGAAAGCTCCTCTAACGGATAGCGATCCAGAAAATCGCTACAAGAACTAAGCCCTACTACAAGAGTTGTTGCAAGTATATATAAATAATTCTTTTTCATATTTTATAGTATTGTAGATTTAGAATGAAACTTTTAAGCCTAATGAAACCTTTTTCACGTTTCCGTATGACCATCCGCGTGTGCTTCCCTCTTCCGGGTCGATATCTTCAAGACCACAGAAAGTCAGTAAGTTTTCACCTGCGACGTATACTTTGATTCTGCTAACACCGATTTTGTTTAACCAGTTCTTTGGCAAATTGTACCCTAATGATACATTTTTTAAACGAACATAAGAACCGTCTTCCAACCAAAATGAGGAAGTCGCGAAGTTTGTTTGTGAATCCTTCGTAATACGCGGATAACTTGCATTGTGGTTTTCGGGTGTCCAGCGATCCAAATGTTTTTTCAGTACTTTACCGCCATTGTAAAATGCGTAAGAGGATTCTGCTTCACAATATTTGTCAACGTCGAATGCGCCTTGGAACAGAGCAGAAAAATCAAAGTCTTTCCAGTATAGATTGATACTCAACCCTCCGGTCCAACTTGGGAAGTTTTGACCGATCACTGTCCGGTCATTGGCAGCATCAATTTTTCCATCACCATTTAAGTCTGCATATTTGATATCACCCAGCTTTTCTGTACCTGTGCGTTTCGGTTCATTGGCCAATTCTTCTTCTGTATTAAAATAACCGATCGCTTTATATCCATAGAATGCACCAATGGGATGGCCTTCCAAACGCCAAAGCTTATTATTATCAGGATCTTCTCCTTCTGTTCCTTCCAGATTGGTGATACGGTTCTTTACGTAAGCGATATTCAGGTTCACTGCATAACTGAAATCTTTAGTGATCTGATTGTTATGGAAAATGTTCAGGTCAAATCCTGTATTCTCTACACTACCGGCATTTTGTACGGGCGCTTCCATACCCAAAATACCTTGTACCGGAAGTTTCAGTAACATATCGTCTGTCTTTTTTTTGTAAACAGATAATTCAAAACCGAGTTTATTGTTTAGGAATCCAGCATCCAAACCCACTTCATAATTAGTTACGGTTGCCCATTGAAGTGCGTTATTTACGTAACGGGCTTCATAAGCTGTTGTATTTAGCGTATTGCCAAACATATAAGAGCCATAAGCATAAGTCGCTACTGCAGGGTAAATATCACTTAACTCTTCGTTACCGGTACGTCCCCATCCCAAGCGTAATTTTAGGTTACTCATCCAGTTTAGATTGTCTTTTACAAAGCTTTCTTCTGAAATTCTCCAACCGGCAGAGACTGCTGGGAATACCCCCCACCGATTGTCTTTCGGGAAACGTGATGAAGCGTCTGCGCGCAGATTTGCTTCAAACAGGTATCTGTCTGCATAATCGTATTGGATACGACCGAAGTATGAACGACGGGCTAACTCTGTACCTCCGTCTTTATTAGTTTGAGATGATTTATCCAGCGTGTTCAGTGATTCTGTCAATTCATCGCTGCCACCACCTTTACGTTCTGCTTCCGTATATTTATAAATTTGTTCCCATTGTTCAAAACCAAACAAAGCACCAATTGTATGTTGTTTGAAGGTTTTATTGTAGTTCACCAACAGCTGAGAAGTATATTCATTCCAGATATAATATTTGTCAGTCCCTTCTCTCAGGCCTGAGTCTGCGATATTTGAACCAGTACCGTATGTATAATGTTTTTTGAAAGAATCGATGTTACGAATATCATTGCGTACAGAGAACAATCCTTTTACACTTAATTCAGGTAGAATGTGTACAGTAGCATGCAGAATAGCATTCAACTGCTGGTCCATCTGGCGATAAAAACCGCTTCTTCCTAATTCTGCTACGGGATTCGCTTTTCCACTATAGTTGAACGTTCCGTCTTCATTGTAAACCGGCAGTGTTGGGCTGTTACGGGTTACTTCGCTCATTAATGTTCCGAAGTTTACGGAACCATCTTCACGAGTACCACGGTAACCGGATACGTTTAATCCGGCAGAAAACCATTTACTGATTTCAGACTCAACGTTGATACGTCCCGTAAAACGATTATAATTGTTATCGTCCGTTAAGCCACCTTGGTAAAGGTAACCAACAGATGCACTATAATTCGTTTTTTCAGAACCGCCATTGATTGCGAAATTGTGTTGCTGTTCAAATGCGAAGTTTTTGAATGTTTCTTTATACCAGTCCGTATTGGGGTGACCATAAGGGTCTGTTCCATTTCTGAACAATTCAATATCTTCTTCTGTATAAGGAAGTGCGGCATTGGGATTTTCATTTCTTACAGCCTCATTGTACAGCATAGCATAGTCTGCCGAACCAAGGAAGTTGAGTTTGGTTGTAGGAGTCGCCCATGCTACGCTACCCGAATAGGATACTTTGGCATCTTGTCCTTTTTTACCTTTTTTAGTTGTAATCAAGATTACACCATTAGCAGCTTGGACACCATAAATAGCAGCAGAAGCAGCATCTTTCAATACTGTTAGGCTCTCAATATCTTGAGGGTCAATAGTATTCATACTACCTGGCACACCATCTACGATTACCAACGGACTGGCTGCATTCACAGAGTTTTTACCACGTACGGTAATTGATCCGGTTTGTAACCCTGGAGCACCGGAAGATTGGATAGCCGTTACACCCGGCATTGTTCCGGCCATTGCAGCAGAAACACTTGAAACAGAACGAGATTCCAGTGCTTCAGCATTAATGGATGATACTGCACCAGTTAAATTTGCTTTTTTCTGCACACCGTAACCTACTACAACTACTTCGTCTAATGTTTTTGTGTCTTCTTTCATTATGACATTGTAATTGTTAACTCCCGGTTTAAGTACGATGGTCTGAGGTTCGTAACCGATATAAGTAATCTGAAGTTCCTTACCGGTCGTATTCAAGGTAAATTCACCTTCAATGTTTGTAATGGTACCATTAGAAGGGGCGCCTTTTTCTACTACTGATGCTCCAATAATAGCTTCACCGGAAGTATCTTTTACAACGCCTGAAATTTTTCTCTGCTTCTGCTGTTGAACAGCCTGCACATCTTTGGCAGTTGCAGTCACAGTAGATACTACGATCTGATTATCCACGATCTTATAAGTGTATCCC
>OGJY01001815.1_pt1 | contig 23397 bp, 16 predicted proteins | sample 1572231 | NCBI WGS metagenome assembly OGJY01 (sample SAMEA2582121, study PRJEB24529) | metagenome | biome: Human gut stool | place: China | collected 2011
TATATGCCATACGTATTGAAGATTTAAATCAGATTTATGAAACTAATATAGAAATTGCCAACTGGGGACGTGTCATTCATCAGGAATGTTTGTTGTACATGGATATTCACCATATCAACCGATTGTATCTTCCGGCCAAAGAACGTTATGAACAACTTTTACGTGAGCAACCCGATGTCATTCACCGTGCCCAATTGGGATATATAGCCTCCTTTCTAGGCATGACTCCCCAACATCTTAGCCGCCTACGCTCCGAATCTTGAATCTTTTTAATCTATGTGAATTTTTATATCACAAGAAAACAGTACTTTTGACAGCGAATACAAAAAAACTGATAAGTATCGTGATTAACACATTAACTTCTTTACGAATATTATTTGCCTTGATGGTATTCGGGGCACATTGTTATGTTCTGGATCCAAGCTTCGACACTCACTTCTTTAAAGAAGGATTTGTTGGAGTCAGCTTTTTTTTCATCCTTAGTGGCTTCATTATTGCCTATAATTATGAAGAAAAGTTATTGGAAAAGATCACCACCAAACGTACTTTTTGGGTAGCACGCATTGCCCGCATTTACCCCCTCCATCTACTTACTCTATTAATTGCCGCATGTATAGGAGGGTATGTTCAATACAACGATACGACAGACTGGATAAAACACTTCGCCGCTTCCACTTTTTTATTGCAACCGTTCTTCCCTTCTGCAGATTATTTTTTCTCATTCAATAGTCCTTCGTGGAGTTTGGGCTGCGAACAGTTATTTTATTTCTGTTTCCCCCTCATCATTCCTTTCTTAAATAGTAAACGGAATCTATGTATCACTCTTTTCATCTGCCTGCTGGTTATGCTGACAGGTATGCATCTGACTGCTGAAGAACAAATTAAAGCATACTGGTATGTAAATCCAATCACCCGCCTGCCGGACTTTTTTGTAGGTGTTTTACTTTATCAGTTTTATCGGTCGATATTCAACAAAAAGACTTCTTATTCCACCGGAACACTATTAGAAATAGGAGTAGTCATTTTATTTTTTGTTTTCTATTTTTGTGCCGCAAACATTCCCAAAGTATACCGCTATTCTTGTTACTACTGGCTACCCGTTTCTTTGGTGATACTTATCTTTGCCTTACAAAGAGGGTATATATCCCGGTTACTATCCAATCGGGGCTTAGTGATAGGAGGAGAAATCAGTTATAGTTTCTATCTGATACATTTATTTATTATACTCACATACACCCAAATGGCTACTCTGTATCAATGGCACATACATTGGATGATAAGTGTCCCCGTCATTTTTTGCATCACTATTGCACTTAGCTTACTTTCTTATTATTATTTTGAAAAGCCTGCCAATAGATGGGTAAAACGAATACTAACTAAAAAACAATCATAAATTAGCCCCATGGAATTATCAACAAAAACACCCCGAATTGAAGTAGTAGATGCTCTTAGAGGATTTGCTGTAATGGCCATCCTTCTGGTTCATAACCTGGAGCATTTCATTTTCCCCGTATATCCGGAAAGTTCTCCTGAATGGCTCACCATTTTGGATGCCGGAGTATTTAATGCGACATTTTCACTGCTTACCGGAAAGTCTTATGCCATATTCGCTCTGCTTTTCGGATTCACTTTCTATATCCAGTCGCACAACCAGCAGTTGAAAGGAAAAGATTTTGGTTACCGCTTTTTATGGAGAATGATATTGCTGGCAGGATTCGCCACTTTGAATGCCGCTTTCTTCCCGGCAGGAGATGTCCTGCTTCTGTTTGTTGTAGTCAGTCTTGTACTATTTATCGTACGTAAATGGAGTGACAAAGCGATTCTAATCACCGCCATCTTGTTTTCACTGCAACCGATTGAATGGTTTCATTATATAATGAGCCTTTTCAACCCTGCCTATACCCTACCCGATTTGAATGTCGGAGCCATGTATGCTGAAGTAGCAGAATACACCAAAGCCGGAAACTTTTGGGATTTTCTGATAGGTAATATTACTTTAGGACAGAAAGCAAGCCTGTTTTGGGCTATCGGTGCCGGACGTTTCTTGCAGACTGCCGGACTTTTCCTGTTTGGCTTATATATCGGACGCAAAGAATTGTTCGTAACTACCGAATCTCATTTGAAGTTCTGGATGAAAGCACTTATTATTGCAGCTATCAGTTTCGCGCCACTGTATTCTCTGAAAGAACAGATCATGCAAAGTGACAGCAGTTTAATTCAGCAAACGGTAGGTACTGCCTTTGATATGTGGCAGAAGTTTGCATTCACGATTGTACTTGTTTCTTCTTTCATGTTGCTTTATCAGAAGGATAAATTCAAGAAAGCCGTATCCAACCTACGATTCTACGGAAAAATGAGTTTGACCAACTATATTTCCCAATCTATTTTAGGAGCTATTATCTATTTTCCATTCGGGCTTTATCTTGCTCCTTACTGTGGATATACTCTTAGCTTGATTATAGGTATCGTTCTTTTCCTGTTACAGGTTAAGTTCTGCAAATGGTGGCTATCTAACCATAAACAAGGACCATTGGAGACAATATGGCATAAATGGACTTGGATCGGAACCAAGAAATGACAGGAAGAAAAGCAGGCTACGAAATATGCACAACTACAAACGAACAACTTACGAATATGAAACTGAACGTATCACTCTAAAGCATCAACAACACATGTGTATATCCGCAGCCTGCCTGTTGAAATTGAGATGATGCCAATACAACAAGATTCTCGCAAGAAGGATTTGCAAGTGGACTTAAAGAATGCAAAGGAAATGAAAGAACTGTACCAAGTGAGGAAAAATACCCGAAAATAGGCAGAATCAGGGCTATGTATAGAGAAAAAGAAGCGCCTCCATAATCTTCGAAAAGACCATGGAGGCGCTATTTATTATTTATCTTTCGTTATCTATATCTGAAATTTCAGAAGAAACAAAATCAGATATCCAATGATTTCTTCACTGCTTCAATCTTTTCCATTGCAGCAGATTCGGCAGAAGCATAACAATTGCGGCAACCCATTTCACCCTGAACTTCCATATAGAACTTAATCTTCGGTTCTGTACCTGAAGGACGAACGGAAACTTTGCTACCGTCTTCAGTGAAATATTGAAGTACGTTAGATGGTTCCGGCATATCGATTGCAGTTACGTTACCTTTATCATCCGTCTGTTTCAGTGTCTTATAATCTTTGCTTAAGATCACTTTAGAGCCACCCAATTCTTTCGGAGGATTGGCACGGAAGTTCTCCATCATAGCTTTGATTTCTTCTGCACCGCTCTTACCCGGTTTCACTACGTTTACAGTAAACTCTTTAGAGAATCCGTATTCTACGTAGATATCCAGCAACAACTGATACAAGGATTTACCATTATCTTTTGCCCATGCGGCAACTTCAGCAATCAGACAGCAAGCTGATACGGCATCTTTATCGCGAACGAAATCTTCGGCAAGGAATCCGTAGCTTTCTTCACCGCCACCGATATATTTCTGTTTGCCTTCACGCAGACGGATTTCACGGGCAATCCATTTAAATCCGGTGTAGCAGTCAAGCATTTCGATATTGTTCTTATCTGCGATTTTCTTGATTAATTCAGTTGTAACAATTGTCTTCACACAGAACTCGCCACCTTTAATCTTACCCAGTTGTTTGTACTGTGTCAGAATATAATAAAGGTACATCATACAGGTCTGGTTACCGTTAATCAGTACCCATTCGCCTTTATCATCCTTGCAAGCAATACCCACACGGTCAGCATCCGGATCGGAAGCCATAACGAGGTCAGCATCAATTTCTTTGGCAAGGTTTACAGCCATAGAAAGAGCTTCCGCGTTTTCCGGGTTCGGAGATACGACAGTCGGGAAGTTACCGTCCTTAATCATCTGTTCGGGCACAGTAAATATGTTTTCGAATCCCCACATTTTCAATGCACGAGGAATCAACATCATACCTGTACCATGGATCGGAGTATAGACAATCTTCATGTCTTTGTGACGGGCGATAGCTGCCGGATCAATAGAAACAGTTTTCACCATATCCAGATAAACCTTATCGATGTCTTCACCGATAATCTGAATCAAATCCGGATTTCCCTGGAATTTGATATCGGCAGCAGAAGCAATTGCATTTACTTCGTCGATGATACCCTTATCGTGTGGAGCCAATACCTGTGCACCATCGTCCCAATATGCCTTGTAACCGTTGTATTCCTTCGGATTGTGAGAAGCAGTCAGAATGATACCGCTCTGGCAACCGAGGTGACGGATGGCGAAAGACATTTCCGGTGTCGGACGCATGTCGTCAAACAGATATACTTTGATACCATTGGCAGAGAAAATATTAGCAGAAGTTTCCGCAAACAAACGGCTGTTGTTACGGCAGTCGTGACCTACTACTACAGAAATCTGCGGCAGATCCTTGAAGTTCTTCTTCAGATAATTGGAAAGTCCTTGAGTGGCAGCACCTACTGTATAAATGTTCATACGGTTGCTACCTACCCCCATGATACCGCGCAAACCGCCTGTACCAAATTCCAAATCCTTATAGAAAGCTTCAATTAGTTCGGTTTTATCATCGTTTTCCAGCATACGTTTCACTTCAGCCTGAGTTTCAGCATCATAAGCTGGGGTCAGCCATTTTTCGGCTTTCTCAGTGACCTGTTTAATTAGTTCCTGATTTTCCATTTCGATTGTTATTTATTGGTTAATGAATTATTCATTGCTATTTTCTTGAGCATACAAATGTAAAATAATAAGTTTACAATTCCTAGTTATTTAATGGATAATTATCGATTATCCATTAAATAACTATTTCACTAAATATCTGTCACCGGTTTGTTTCACATACTCCTGCAAAAACTCTTTCGGGTATCCGGGACGAAGCACTCCTGCAGGTTGTCCGATAGAATTACGTTCAAACTGTCCGTCTTTCATACGCTTCACTACCCCATCGTTGTACTTTACAATCAGGAACGTACCCAATTGCTTCCAAGTATCAAAAGTACTTTGAGCTGTCATGTTAGTATAATTTGTCAGGAAATTGATTGCTGCATCCTTATCCTTTTCCAATAGTTTGACTGCCATTTCTTCAATACCAGCCTGTGCTGTGTTGAATGTGCTTTCCATCTCTTTCTGTGTTTCCCGCACATCCCCAATCATCAGATCATAACGCGGATAAACCATATTGGACACCCAATTGAAAATCCAGAAAGCAGAATTCCATGAGAACGTAATGTAGTCGGCACCATCCACACGTGTATAACATACCGGCACCTTAGTAGCGCAACAATAAACAGGAGTAAATACAGTCATATTCGCATCATCCACACCAAACCAAAGTACTCCCCCTACCGGATCCGGCATATGAGCACGCATCTGTGCAACAAATACAAAACCGCTCTGTTGAGTAGAGATAGGACGTTCATTGAAATATTCCTTATCATCGACTTTAAAGTTCAGAGGAGAAAGGCGATAGGGTGTTTTATAAGGACCGGCTCCAAAATCATTGGAGATATCAAGCGGAGTACCTTCGTAATGATCGCGCATCATATTTTTCACATCCTGCACGGATAATTTCTGCTTCGGCTTAACGAAAAGCGGCATCGGAGTATCGGTTTTTCCTTCGATATAAGGAAGATATTCATTTCCTCTATCAGTGAATTTGTTGAAATAACTCCATACACGAGCTTCACAAAAGCGACGTGCACCAAAATCAAGAGGGGCATAAGCCAATGAAAAACTAAAATCCTTGTTTACTCCATTAAAATATCCCTTCTCACGGGCAAAAGAAACGACATCCGGAGAGTACCTACAGTTTTCCTTATCATTCATATCAAACTGATGAATGCGCGCTTGATTAGCATGAGCCGAGATACAATCGTCCGGCACACGGACAGCTACCCAAACCGCTCCGCGAATGCCGGGACCTTTACCAATCATCTCCATAATCCATACTTCGTTCGGATCGGCAATGGTAAAAGATTCACCCCCACTATAATATCCATATTCCTGTACCAGATCAGTCATAATTTTTATGGCTTCGCGAGCAGTACGCGAACGTTGCAATCCAATATAAATCAAACTTCCATAATCAATAATACCCGTAGAATCCGTCAACTCGGGACGACCGCCGAAAGTAGTTTCCCCAATAGTGACCTGATATTCATTCATATTGCCAACCACATTATAAGTCTGACGAGCCTGCTCGATTTCTCCCAGATATTTACCGGTGTCCCATTCGTACACTTTCAACATGGTCCCTTTCGGATACGTAGCTGCCGGATAATGATAAAGTTCTCCGAATAAGCCATACGAGTCGGCTGAATAGGAAACAATGGTCGAACCATCAGCGGACGCATTTTTTCCGACAATCAAATTAGTACAGGCGAAAGTATTCGCCACAGCCGTCATCCATACGGCAAAACACAAAATAATACTTCTCTTCATAATATATCATTCATTTTTTATAATTACCAGACAAAACTTTCACGGGCAATACTCGTATTCCCGCAATGATCGACAACCGTAAATTCAACAGTATGTTTTCTCCCTTTCTTCACACGCTTCGGATCAAGTTTGCATTCCCAATAAGACTTTACAATATTAGGCCGTCCGAAAAGTGCATATTTTCCGTCAATCGTTCCCCGATAAGAAGCAATGCCACTTCCTTTATCTTTCAACCGATAGACTATCTTTCCATTCCTTCCCCACTGATTCTTATTGACAGGGGTAATTTCCGGTGGAACCGTATCAACAGCGACAGTATAAGTCCCCAATTCACGAATAGACGTCTTCATGTATCCGTCTTCGTATTTTCCTCCTACACTGTACTTACTTCCTTTCGGAGTAACCCGTGCCACATAATACTTGGCCGTATCGGCAACCGTTTTCCTACGCAGTCCGATACGGAGTTCACAACCCGCATGAAGCGGAATGGATTTATCATTAATCTGATAGGTGAACGCCACTGCCCCACTATCGGCTTTTACCTGATAATTGAGCGGAGTATTTTTATATAACATTCCTTTCGGAACCACCAGGCTCAATCCCGGTTCTTGCAGATAATTGGTTTTATCCCAAGTAAAGAAATACTTTTCCCGATAATCGAAAGGTTCAATCGGCTGCTTTCGCCCACGCACGACAAAGCTATATTTTGAAGTATTTCCAAAAGCGTCTTTCAAAGTATACAGAAATTGATAATCCCTCTCTTCGTCAATCGTGACCAGACCGCGATTTTCATTTGAGGCTTTCAGCAAACGCAACGTATTTCCCGGATCGATAAAAGATTTCATATATTGCCCGTACGTCCACGAATTGATCATCCGGTTTTCCTCTTGAGAGAAACGGTCTACTGTACTACGGAACACCTCATTACCATCCACCGTAAGAATAACGGAATATACTCCGTAATGGTTGTTTACGCCATCCATGTAATCGTATGCCTTAATGCCCGTACCTATCACACCCCACGCCTCCACCGGACGTTCACTATTCGGGAGTATCGTTTTTATCTCTTGTTTTCCGTCTACCACTCCCTCACCGGGCTGCGGAAAAAACATAATACCATCAGCTTTCGGAGCACGTGTATCCTTTATTTTTGATTTAAAGAAAGGCATAGGATCTATATAATCTCCCGATTCCGTTTCAAACATATCCAAATGAAGATGCGGACCGAAAGAATATCCGGTATTCCCGCTCCAAGCTATCTGCTGTCCGCTTTTTACCGGATATTCATCCGGTTCGGGAATAATCTCAACCTCCCAGCTCTCATTCTCATATTGAAGTTCCTCCACCCTTTCGGCAATGGGAGAAATAAAACCGCTCAAATGCCGGTTAATAGTAGAATATCCATTATGATAGCAGACATCAAGCACATACCCCGAACCGTTAGTCACCCGAATACGCGAGATATAACCATCGGCAAGGGCACGAACCGGTTTGCCGACCACACCTCCTGTTTTAAAATCCAACCCGCCATGAAAGTGGTTGGAACGAATTTCACCGAAATTTCCGCTCAATGTAAGAGGAAAATCAAAAGGGGGTATAAAAGTCGCTTGCTTTTTTTCCTGCCCATAACCTCCGATGCAGCCAGCCAACATCAAAGCAGTGATATATTGTTTTATCATTCCATTCTCTTTTTTACTTCCGGCAAATGTACACTATTCCAACTAAATTACGAAATATCCAGAAAGAATGATGCAATAAGAGACTAGTTAATAATTCTTTTATTATTAGATTCATTATTGCCTTAAATCCATTATATTTGTATTTTTGTATCCGTTTTTTTAATTATAATTAAATATAAAGAACTCAATGAGAATGTATGTAAGAGTAATGGCAGCGGTCATTGCATGTATATTGCTGAGTGGAGAAGCCCTTTCGGCATTTGCAATTACCCCCGCTACAGAAAATCTGAGTTGGTTTAAGAAGAAAAAGAAAAAACCAGAAGAGAGAGAAGAGAAGAGTAAAAGTGACTACGAGAAACTAGTGGAAGGCAGCAAAACGACAAAAGGAATGTTTGCTGTACATCAAAAGAAAAATGATTTCTATTTTGAAATTCCTACCGCACTTTTAGGACGCGATTTATTGGTTGTCAATAAACTGCAACGGGTTCCAGCCGAATTGAATGAGGCAGGTGTAAATCGTGGAGTAAACTACGAGAATCAGATGGTTTGCATGGAATGGGACAAAGCAAGTGGCAAACTGATGTTCCGCCAACAACGCCCGTTACCTCTTGCACCCCGCACTGACGCCATTTTCCGTTCGGTACAAGATAATTTTATTTCTCCATTGATTGCCGCATTCAAAATCGAAGCTGTCAATGCCGATTCTACTGCATTGGTAATCAAAGTGAATGATATTTATGACGGCACGGAAACCAGTATCAATAATGTGTTTACCAATATCAACCTGGGCACATCGGCTATCAAAAATTTATCACGTATCCTGTCTATCAAATCTTTCTCAAACAATGTCGTGGCAACTTCCGAGCTGACAACCAGAGTGACAGAAGGAACTACAACAGTGTATGTGACAGTGGAAGTCAGTTCTTCCATTCTTTTATTACCCGAAACGCCGATGATGGGACGTTTTGATAATCAGAAAGTCGGATACTTCACCAACCCTTTATTGAACTTTAGCGACGCCCAACAAGGAACGGACAAGACACAATACATTACCCGTTGGCGCATGGAGCCGAAACCGGAAGACCGTGAAGCCTATCTAAAAGGACAGATTGTGGAGCCTGCCAAACCAATCGTATTTTATATTGATAACTCAACTCCCTACCAATGGCGTTCGTACATCAAAAAAGGAATCGAAGATTGGCAGGTCGCTTTTGAAAAAGCCGGTTTCAAAAATGCGATTATCGCCAAAGAAATAACGGACAGTATGCATGTAGACATGGATGATGTCAATTACTCCGTGCTGACATACGCTGCTTCGGAAAAGAAAAACGCAATGGGACCTTCTCTTCTGGACCCTCGCTCCGGAGAGATTCTGGAAGCGGATATCATGTGGTGGCACAACGTGCTTTCTATGGTACGTGAATGGATTACGGTACAGACCGGAACCGTTTGCCCCGAAGCACGCAAAGTACAACTGCCTGATGACTTGATGGGAGACGCCATCCGGTTCGTTGCCTGCCACGAAGTAGGACACTCATTGGGGTTACGTCATAACATGATGGGATCGTGGGCTTTCCCGACGGATTCATTGCGTTCCGAAACATTCACTTCCAGAATGAATTCTACTGCTTCATCCATTATGGATTATGCACGCTTCAACTATATCGCCCAACCGGGAGACGGTGTGAAGGTTCTTTCTCCACACATCGGTCCATACGATATGTTCGCTATCGAATACGGTTACCGTTGGTATGGGAAAAATACTCCGGAAGAAGAAAAAGCTCTCTTATTTAACTTTTTGAGCAAACACACCGACCGCCTCTATAAATATAGCGAAGCACAAGATGTTCGTGACGCAGTAGATCCGCGCGCACAAAATGAAGATTTAGGTGACGACCCGGTTCGTTCCTCCCTACTGGGTATTGAAAACCTGAAACGTATTGTGCCACAGATTCTCCAATGGACTACAACCGGAGAAAAGGGACAGACTTATGAAGAAGCGTCACGCCTCTATTATGCTGTCATCAATCAGTGGAACAACTACTTATATCATGTACTCGCCAACATCGGTGGTATTTATATCGAAAACACAACTGTAGGAGATGGCATCAAGACCTATACATTCGTAGAAAAAGAGAAGCAGCAGGCCGCACTTAAGTTCCTGTTGAATGAGGTATTGACCTATCCCAAATGGTTGTTTGACACGGAAGTGGGACAGTACACCTATCTTCTGCGTAATACTCCGGTGGGAAAACAGGAGAACGCTCCTACTCAGATTCTCAAAAATGCACAGGCTTACATTCTTTGGGATTTACTGGGCAACAATCGCTTGATGCGTATGATTGAAAATGAATCCGTCAATGGGAAAAAAGCCTTTACGGTAGTAGAACTGATGGATGGACTTCATAAAAATATTTTTGGAGTTACCGAACGGGGAGGTGTCCCCAATGTCATGGAACGTTCTTTACAAAAGAATTTCCTTGATGCATTGCTGACAGCCGCAGCAGAACCCGAAGCAGTAAAAATCAACAAAAAGATTGCCGATGAGCACTTCTTGCTTGACCATGCCACTCCGTTCTGTAGTTGTTATGCAGCTGAACAACGGGCACTTCGCCAGGAAGACCGCATGGGAGCTCCACGTGTGCTCAACTTCTACGGTAGCCAGCTTAACCGCATCTCAGATGCAATCTCAGTAAAGCGCGGTGAGTTGTTACGTATCAAGAAGCTGTTGCAGAATCGTCTCGGAACTTCCGATACGGCTACACGCTACCATTATGAAGATATGATTTTACGAATTAACACAGCTCTAGGAGTCAAATAAAACAAATCAATCACTAAACATTTACAATTAATGAGAAAAAGACATCTTTGTATTTTGATATGCCTTTTCGCCAACGCATTGTTTTTTGCCAATGCAGCAAATCGCACTATCACCGGAATCGTAATCTCCGGTGAAGATAATGAGCCACTCATCGGCGCCTCAGTTTACGTATCAGCCGATGAACTGAAAAAAGCCGGAGTACCACAAACATCTCTAGGTACGATTACAGATATAGACGGAAAGTTTTCCTTGTCTGTCCCGGAAAAAGTAACCCGGATTCATTGTAGCTACATCGGTTTTGAAGAACAAAGTGTACCATTACAGTCTGGAAAAGAAAATTACCATATTGTACTTCAAGCCTCATCACATACATTAGGGGACGTAGTAGTAACCGGTTATCAAGAGTTGGAACGCCGCAAACTGACCGCCTCCATTGCCAAAGTAGATGTTACAGATGCAATGGTAGGTGCCGCAAAAAGTATCGACCAGGCATTAGCCGGACAAATAGCCGGTGTATCCGTTACGACAACCTCCGGTGCTCCGGGTGCCCCCGCACGTATCCGTATTCGTGGTACAGCGTCGCTAAACGGAACGCAAGACCCGCTGTGGGTGTTGGACGGAATTCCATTGGAAGGGACGGATATTCCGGACTTAGACAGTGATACGGATAATGATATTGTAAATATAGGACAATCATCAATTGCCGGAATCAGTCCGTACGACATTGAAAGTATTACAATTTTGAAAGACGCTGCTGCAACAGCCATTTACGGTGCACGCGCAGCAAACGGTGTAATTGTAATTACTACCAAAAGAGGACGCACAGGTAAACCTATAGTCAATTTCAACACAAGATTGAGTTATACGCCCAATTTGAATACTTCGCGATTGAATCTATTAAATTCCGAACAGAAAGTCAATTTGGAATTGGAATTGATGAAAGAACCGGATGACATATTCACTGCCCATCCTTTTTATCGCAAGGGAGGAGTCGCTTCTGTCTTAAGGCAATACAATTTATTTGAAACTTACCAACAGCAAGGATGGGACGGATTAAGCAGTGAGGCTCAAAACGCTATCAACCGATTGAAAACAATTAATACTGATTGGAACGACCTCTTGTTCAGAAGTGCATTTACCCAAGAATACAATTTCAGTATTTCAGGAGGTAGCGAAAAAACCACCTATTACAATTCATTAAGTTACTCTAAAGAAAATGGTAATGTACCAGGTGTTGATATGAGCCGTTTTAACCTGACAAGCAAAACCTCTTATCAGGTAAACCGAATGCTAAAAATCGGTGCTTCCATATTTGCCAACCGACGGAAGAACCAAGATTTTGTAAGTGACAAATACGGTTACTCAAATCCAATTTATTATTCGCGTGTGGCAAACCCATATCAGGAAATATACGATGCGGAAAATAACTATATCTACGACTACGATATCCGCTCGACAAGTGATAACGAACCGGACCCCAAACGAGGGTTCAATATCCTTGAAGAACGTAACAATACGAGTAAAGAGACAGTGACAACTGCTATCAATTCGATCTTCAATGTTGATTTACGTTTCAATGATCATTGGAAAGTGACTTCACAAGTCGGATTGCAATGGGAACAGTCTAAAGTTGAACAATATATCGGTCCAAACACATTCTCCATGCGTTATATGCGCGAAGAGAGCAAAGATGGAGAGAGCTATATTATTCCGGAAGGAGGAATGCATAAAGTAAGCAACTCCACTACCTCGCAAATCACTTGGAAGATACAAGGCGAATGGAACCAGACTTTCAAAGATATCCATGAGGTACAAATTATGGGTGGTTCGGAAATACGCAAAAACTGGTATGATGCACTTGCATCCACCGCTTACGGTTATGATCCTAAGACACTCACAACAAAGCCACTTAACATTGACCCGAGAGACGCTGACGATTATCCGCTGCACATAAAATCTTATACAGAAAACGCTTTTGCATCTTTCTATGCTAACGGTTCCTATACACTTATGAAACGCTACACATTAGGAGCAAGCGTACGTATGGATGGCTCCGATCTATTCGGGGTAGACAAGAAGTACCGTTTCTTACCCATTTACTCTATCAGTGGATTATGGAGAATCTCCAATGAGGCATTCTTGAAACCGGCTAATCAATGGATGGATAATTTAGCTTTGAGATTATCCTACGGTCTGCAAGGTAATATTGATAAAAATACTTCTCCTTTCTTACTCGGTAATTATAGTAACCAAACAGTAATTGATAAAAATGAGACAATTATAACCATCGGTTCAGCTCCCAACGACAAACTACGTTGGGAAAAGACTGCGTCTTACAATGCCGGAATAGATCTCTCCGTACTCAAATCAGCCATCAATCTCAGTATAGACTATTATTACAGAAGGGGAAGTGACCTTATCGGCTACAAGGACTTGCCTTTGGAAAACGGCTTCTCCTCACAAGCAATCAATTGGGCCAGCATGGAGAACAAGGGAGTAGAAATAAACCTACAAACCCGTAATATAACAACTAAGGATTTTTCTTGGTACACTACATTCAATTTTGCTTATAACAACAACAAAGTACTTAAAGATCATAAAAAGGAAAACAGCCCGACTCCAGGACTGGAAGGTTACCCAGTAGGTACTATTTTTGCAATCAAAAGCAAGGTTGATCCGGAAACAGGACGCATACTTATCTATCCAAAAGGAAGCGATGAAGCTGTTACTGTTGAAAAATTATTCGAAATGGTAGACCTAACCGGAGGACTTGGAGGCTTTTATGAGTATGATGCGACTGCAGAATTCCAACAAAGCCTATACGAATATGCCGGAACAAATGACGCTCCCTACACAGGTGGTTTAATCAATACATTCAACTACCGCAATTGGGAATTGAATCTCAACTTTTCATATTACTTTGGTGCACATGTACGTACAAATCCTTCTTACGATGTTGTCGGATTTGACCCCGGACATAATACAAATCAGGATATCCTTGAACGCTGGACACCCGAAAACCATAGTGGAAAGTTTCCGGCTTTACTCACAAAAAATAATTATCCTGCCGATTATGCACTTTTCGGTGATCTGCCTGCTATTTATAAGAACCTTGACTTATGGGTAAAACGTCTCAACTATGTACGCCTACAGAATATAAGACTAGCATATAAGTTACCGCAAGAATGGCTCCGTAAAATCAACATCAACGGAGCGACTGTTGCTGTAGAAGGACGTAATCTATTAGTTTTTGGCTCTAGTTATAAAAACTATATGGACCCGGAATCAATGAGCAATCTCTATTCCACTCCGGTGCCCAAATCAGTAACATTCAACCTCAGTCTTAATTTTTAAGTAATTCTCCAATATGAAAAGAATAAAATCAATATACAGATTTCTTGTATTGACAGGTTGCATTGTCATGACATCATGCAGTAACTACCTTGACATACAGCCTGTCGGAAAAGTCATCCCCAACACTCTAGAAGAATATAGAGCATTGATGACTACGGCATACTCAAAAGACCTTTTAGACAGGAGTGTTTGTGATATGCGTACAAAAGACATCACCGTAAAAAAAGACAATATAGACCAAAATAATTACGGTGATATAGAAAAATGGATAAACAATAGTACATCTGCCAGAGAATTCGGCTGGCTAGATTATTATGAAAATATATATTATGCCAATGCCATCATCGACAAGCAAGATGAAATAACGGAAGGAAGCGAACAGGACATCAACCAATTGGTGGGAGAAGCCTATTTAATGAGAGGATATATGCACTTCCTTTTGGTCAACTTCTACGGGCAACCTTACACTAAAGAGGGTGCACCGAAGACAAAATCCATTCCATTGAAACTAACCCTCGACCTTGAAGAGATTCCATCACGCAATACAGTAGAAGAAGTGTATACTTCTATTCTTGAGGACATAGAAAGTGCACGAAATTTCATTACAAAAAAAGAATGGGAATTAGGTTATAATTACAGGTTCAACACTCTTTCCGTAGATGCTTTTGAAGCACGGGTACGCCTTTACAAAGGAGAATGGCAACTTGCATACGATGCAGCAGAACGTGTCTTAAAACAAAAAGCGACACTCGAAGATTACAATAATCCGGATGCCAAAGCCAATTTATATACCTCTGTTGAATCAATTACTGCGTATGAGAGAATTTATGAGCCAACCAGCACATTAGATGCATCAAAAGCTACACAATCATTTGTAGATATGTTTAGTGAAGGAGATTTACGCCCCATAAGATATTTCGGAGAAAAGGACAATGAAGTTGATTATTATCCCATAATTAAAACAAACGGAAAGGTAGATTATAAATGTAGTTTCCGTGTCGGTGAACTTTACTTGAATTCTGCAGAAGCAGCTGCCCGTCTAGGTCATTTACCAGAAGCTAGAAACCGCTTATTACAATTAATGGAAAAGAGATATAATCCGGAAAAATATGAGCTGAAAAAGAATGAGATAAATAAGATGGAACAAGAGATTCTAATTTCTGAAATATTGGATGAACGTGCCCGCGAATTGGCATTCGAAGGTCATCGCTGGTTTGACTTACGCCGTACTACCCGTCCGAGAATAGAAAAAACTTTATATAGCGGACAGACCATCATTTTGGAACAGAATGACGAACGCTATACCTTACGCATTCCTCAAAGTGCTATTGAAGCTAATCCGAATCTCTCCAATTAGAGTTGTTCTGATATTCACTATAAACTCCCTTTGCAAACTCATCAGCAAAGGGAGTTTTTTCATTGTATCATATTTATTCTGCTATTTCAAATTATTATTGAAGAACTGTTCTATCTTATCGAATGGGATTACTTGCAGATTATCGTACAAATCTACATGATTGGCTCCGGGAATAATCAATAATCCCTTATTGTCACCTTTCAGTTTCTTGAACGCATCCTCACTAAAGTAGCGGGAATGAGCCTTTTCTCCGTGAATCATCAGCACTGCACTACGTATCTCGTCGCTATAGGACAGAATAGGCATATTGATAAACGAAAGCGAAGAAGTCTTATTCCAACCATCATTAGAATTGAGTGAACGTTTATGGTAACCGCGTTCGGCCTTGTAATAGTCGTAATATTCTTTCACAAATTGTGGAGCATCATCCGGTAATGGATCAATCACCCCTCCGGCAAGTGTATAAGAACCATCGCGGTAGTCTTCGGTTCTCTGAGCATTGAGTTGCTTGCGTAATTCATAACGGGCGGCAGCATCCATTATATCATTGTAACCATTAGCATTCACACGGCTCATGTCATACATCGTAACCGTTACTGTTGCTTTGATTCGAGTATCGATAGCCGCCGCATTGAGTGCCATACCACCCCAACCGCAAATACCGAGTATACCGATACGATCCGTATCCACATCGTCACGGTTGGCAAGATAATCCACCGCTGCACTGAAATCTTCCGTATTAATATCCGGTGAAGCCACATAACGAGGCTCACCACCACTCTCACCTGTATAAGACGGATCGAAAGCAATCGTCAAGAATCCCCTTTCTGCCAGCGTTTGAGCATACAGTCCCGAAGATTGTTCTTTCACCGCACCAAACGGGCCGCTAATGGCGATTGCCGACAATTTACCTTCTGCATTTTTGGGGATATACAAGTCAGCAACAAGCGTGATACCATAACGGTTGTGAAAAGTAACTTTCGAGTGACGTACTTTATCGTTTTCGGGAAACGTCTTGTCCCACTCTTGAATCAGGTTTAATTTCTTTTCCGTAAACTTATTATTTCTGTCAGAAAGATTACCTGCAGACAACAGCTTGCCTGCAATACAAAGACATACTGTCATTACTACACGCGAAAAGTTCAATGTTCGTCTCATACATTCTATTATTTATGTTATCAATCATTTTTCTATTCCCTTTTAGGAATGTTGCAAAATTAGATAGATTTATGCCTAACCCCAGTAGACAAATTACTGATACTACATCTCAATCATAACCTGAATTACAGATTTTATAATACTGACGAAAGCTGTAAGTAAGGTGGAATCCGTAACTGAGGTTATATAATCCGTAATTAAGGTTGTTAGAATGACAGAATTATCCCGTATTTTTGTAAACGATATACAACGGAAGTGCTTTTAAAACATTAAACAGCAATAATTATGAACAAGATATTCAACTTGGGCAGTGTAGACCAATACAATAAATTATACGGCCTTGAAACTTTGAATCCGTTGGTCAGTGTGATCAATTTAAATAAAGCCACCCGGCAGATGAATTATGCACACTGGCATTATGGTATCTATGCACTTTACCTGAAACTCGAAAAAGCGTGTGACATCAGATATGGGCGGCAAAATTATGATTATCAAGAAGGAACCATTGTATGTTTTGCTCCCGGACAGGATGCAGAAACGACATTGATCACAGATCGCGTGCAAGTGAATGCGCTTGGCATACTTTTTCATCCGGATTTATTACTAGGAACATCACTTGGCAAGACAATCAAGAAATACACGTTCTTCTCGTATGAAGTAAACGAAGCCCTTCATCTTTCTGAAGAGGAACGGAATATTATTATGGATTGCCTGAAAATCATCCGCCTTGAACTAGAGCACGGAGTGGATAAGCATAGTAAAACATTGCTCGTAAACTATATAGAACTGCTCCTTAACTACTGTATGCGTTTCTATGAACGACAATTCGTCACCCGCAGTAAAGCGAACCATGATGTGTTGACACGTTTCGAGCAATTACTTGACAACTACTTTTCAGGAACTTTTGCAGAACAAAACGGCTTACCTACTGTCAAATATTTCGCTGACAAAATATGCCTTTCCCCCAATTACTTCGGCGATATGGTAAAGAAAGAAACCGGCAGGACACCACAGGAACATATTCAGGAAAAAGTAATCGAAATGGCAAAGGAACGTATGATCGGCACAGAAGATACAGTCAGCCAGATTGCCTACTCATTGGGATTCCAGTACCCGCAGCATTTTTGCCGCCTGTTCAAAAAACGGGTAGGATGTACTCCTAACGAATACCGTATACAGAATAATCTGTGAAAAGAATATGAAACAGAAAAATACATTGGACTTAAATACCGTACATGAATGCAATCGTTGTCTGGACTGCAAAACATTGCATCCTCAGGTGAGTCTTATTAATTTAGAGAATCCGTGCCTGGAGCAGGATACTGTCAAGTTCGAGTTCTACGCTATCTTACTGATAGAAGACTGTCCGGACGAATGTTCATGTTGCGGCCGGAAGTATTATGATTATTCCAATGCGACAATGGTCTTTCTTAAGCCGGGTGAAGTTTTCCGAATGAGCAAGGAAAAGACCTTACCCAGCAAAGGCTTTTTGCTGGTGTTTCATCCGGACTTGCTGTTTCAGACCACATTGAAGAACCATATCAATAATTACACCTTCTTCCACTACCACAAAGAAGAGGCATTGCATCTATCACAACGTGAAACAGAGAAAGTCACCTGCTGTCTATGGAATATAGAGGAAGAACTGCATCATTCGATTGATACACATAGCAGGACTATCCTTTCACGGCATATCGAACTATTACTGGATTACTGCACTCGTTACTACGAACGTCAGTTTATCACCCGTGAAAACAAGAATAAGACAATTCTTAGAAAAATGGAACAGTTGCTTGAAAATTATATAGAGTTGGGGAAATTACAAAATGGCAAACTCCCTACACCCGACTATCTGGCGGAAAGGCTCAATCTTTCTCCTGTTTATTTTACAGACCTGCTGAAATTTGAAACAGGCAAGACTTTGGAACAGTATTTCCAACTCAAACGATTGGAGACTGCCAAACGAATGCTGATGAAATACGGTGCCACACCCACTACCGTTTCCCGTCAATTAGGCTATCCGAATGTACAGCATTTCAGCCTTATATTCAAGAAAATAACAGGTATGTCACCAAGTGATTATCCCAAACAGGTGAATTAAAACTACTCTTTTTTCATATTTATCCTCCAAAAGCATTGTTATTCAACAAGAAAACAATACCTTTGTTTCCACTTATTACGATTAATAACGTAGAAGCGTTTAGAATATTATCTCTGTTCAGAATCTGGTAAATTCATTAACGGTGGGATAATGGCAACTAAGCGTTCAAGTCTTTGTTATATGCAAGGGCGTGGACTCTGTTGTTCATTCACCGTTAGGCTTACCAGAGCCCTGAACAGGATGAACTAACGACGTCCACGCTTCTTTTGTATATATACGGTATCCGGACGCATACTACCACAACAAACAATCGTAAAATGAACAACATTATTACAAAGTTCTTTGCATCTTTATTAGCCTACAGGGTAGCTAATAAGAAAAAGCGTTTTTCGGCAATCGGTCATTTCTCTGAGGGATTAGCTCCGGCCAGAGGTAAAATACAATGGGGATACATAGACAAAGAAAATCAAGAAATACTTCCTTTTAAATACGATATAGCAGAACCCTTTTATAACAACATAGCCCGAGTGGGTCTCTATGGAAAAAGCATGAAAATCAATAAGCAGGGCAGCGAATGTCTGTAACCAACCACTCCGGCATTCATTTCATCTCAGTCTACAGCCTTCTGCCTTAACGCTCATTTTCACCACAGATTACACGGATTTACACAGATAATAGATATTGATATATTAAAATCTAATCTGAGAAAATCCGTGTAAATCTGTGGTGAATTATGATACAGCCTTTACTAGAAATATTTCTTCTCCGCCGCCCGTTGCCAAGCCTCCACCAATTCTGTCATGACTTCCGATACTGACTGTCTGCAGGATATAATGGCGGATACTTGACCGATCTCCAGCTCACCCTCTTCCAAATCACCTTCGAATATGCCTTTCTTGGCACGACCGCGTCCGAGCAAAATTCTTAATTCTTCGGGAGTAGCACCACTATCCTCCGCTTCCTCCACAGCTTCCCGAAAAGCATTCTTCACCAAACGTGTCGGAGCCAGTTTCTTCAACAGCAATTTCGTGTCTCCTTCATCCAAACTCAAACAATAGTCTTTGAATACCGGACTGGCAGAGCTTTCTTCCGTCAGGGCAAAACGGGTTCCGATCTGCACCCCCTCGGCTCCCAACACCATAGCTGCTAGAATACCTTCACCCGTACCGATACCGCCTGCCGCAATCAACGGCAATGTAGTAGCTTCACGCACGGCCGGAATCAGACAGAAAGTCGTTGTTTCCTCACGTCCATTGTGCCCGCCGGCTTCAAAACCTTCGGCAACTACCGCATCCACTCCCGCTTCCTCACATTTCACTGCAAAACGGGAAGAAGAAACGACATGAATCACCGTAATGCCACGTTCTTTCAACCATCCTGTCCACGTTTTCGGGTTTCCTGCAGAAGTAAAGACAATCTTTACTCCTTCCTCCACCACAATATTCATTATTTCTTCTATCTGAGGATACATCAAAGGAATGTTCACCCCAAAAGGAAATTTCGTTGCCACACGGCATTTACGGATATGCTCGCGCAAAGTCTCCGGATGCATTGAACCGGCACCGATCAGCCCTAAGCCACCCGCGTTACTCACTGCGGAAGCCAGTCGCCAACCGCTACACCAAACCATACCACCTTGAATAATGGGATACCGGATCCCTAGAAGAGAAGTTATTCTGTTCATAATAAATAATGTATCAATACATTTATATAACGATTTTACCGGGTAATCTGTTCGATAGGTTTATTTATCAACACGGTAGTTGAATCTCCGTAAGTTTTCAACACTTCTAACGTGTGGATACGGTTATCTCTTCCTGTTTTGTTCCAGAATTCTTTCGTAAAGGCAGCCATCAAATCAAGCCCGCTAATAGTTCCGCCACAAACTGAGACATTCTCCCCTATCCGTATTTCATTCGCTTTCCGGCTACGTGTCCGGTTCGTATAGAATCTCTGCCGACACTGTTCGTAGAAAGAATCTCCCCGCCATGTATTCTTGTTCACTCTGATCTTTTTCTGATAAACAGGATCCCAGTTATAGCGGGTATTTGCCTTATACGGCATAAGAGTCAACACAACTTTCGGTTTAGGCAGTGCTTCGGGAAGCGACTCATCGGGCAACATCCAACGCTTTTCCTCCGACATACGGGGAGTACCCACCGCACCACCGAAATCAATCTGCTTGACCGCCTTCGGATTCAGCTTCAGTTCTTCACTGCCCTCCAACAACTTTTGCAGTTTGAGCGAATCTTGCGCAGACCATTGGGCATAGCATACCCCTGTCAGCAGCAGTGAGACTGCCGATATAAATAAACGTTTCCTCATTTTTTATTGTTTTTTATCTTCCGAAGGCTCTCTCCTTTTTACCACCAACGATAGCCTGTTCCACAAAGTGGCTCATCGTGACACGGGTCAATCGTCCACCGGGTTTTAGGATATTGCCGTTCCTCCCACCAGCTACGGTAACAGGCAGCTGCATCGAGCACTTCCTCATCGGTCAGGAAATAGATGGCCTCATAATTTTCAGCATTTGCCAGCACCATCTTGCAGCCTAACGACGGAGGTGTACCTTGACGGATATACTCAATCACCCAAAGCATGCACTCACCCAAACGGATCTTACCATTGTTCGTATTATAGACCGACGGGAACGAAGGAATAATTGTCAGATCTTCCGCATATTTCAAAAGTTCGGGAATATCCTCCTCCATGAAATGAGGCACTTCCACCACTCCTTTATCATTCTTCATTTTATATGTACCCGCCTTCAATTGTTTCACAAAGAGATCAACATCCGGATTGTTATAATCCATTTCTTCGCTGCTGCATCCCGCAAAAGATACAATCAGGCAAACAGCCATCCACAGCATTAATAGTGTTTTTTTCATTTTCATAAGGGTTAATACGTCATGCGAAGTCCGCAGAGCAAGTTAAAGTTAGTCGGCCGCTTCGTGCGTACCGTAGCCAGTTTCGAATCGGTACTGAAATGATGCGAAACACCGGGCTCGGCAAAAACCGCAAGCCGGTCATTAATCTTATAATTGATTCCAATACCGGCAGTTACCGCCAATTGGACAGGTTCTTCCTTAAAACTGTTATCCGACGCACCGGCTATACATTTATCCGCCACTCCGCCTACGGTAGCATAAAGGTCTACTTTCTTCGTATCTACCAGTGTCACGTTTACCCGCACGGGTATACCCAGATAATGTAAATGCTGTCCGGCCGAACGAAGATTTGAATAAAGCAGTCCGGTTTCTATCCCCAGATAGTCGTTCAACTTTCGTTCTACTGTTACTCCTGCGGAAACAGGTATCTTGTAAGTACCGTCCTCTGCCGGAAGCGCCATGCCTACTTGAGCTTTCACAGCCCAGCAACGTTTCTTCATTATTTTCTCCGAAGTCACAGGTAAATCCGCCCGTTCTTCCTCCCGGCCGACAGAAGTTTCCGTATTTCCCTTCGCTGCCTGCCAATAACCACTATGGCGTTCGTTACCGTAAGGGCGCTCATGCCCTGTAGCCGTGGACGAGAAAGAGAACGACATCGAGAAAGTAAAGGCAAGCGAGTCCTCATCTTCCGTATATTGCGACAACATTCCGAATGACTGAGGAGCCGGTTTCTGCAATACCGGTTCTACCGGCAGCGGCAGTTGATTGACACGTATCCCGTCTCCATCCATCTGCCCTCCATTCGTCGCGGCTATCTTGGTAAACGCTTCCTCCATCTCTTCTTTAGGTGAGAAATACAGGAAAGTGGCCGACGAAGCTGCCAGAACAAGCAGTACGGACGCCGCAGCCGCCACACGGAAGAGCAGGAGCCGACGACGATGTTGACAAGCCACAGGAATATCCTGCGAAAGCTCTTCCCAAAAACCATCCCGTACATTCATCCCGGTATCGGCGAGACGTGCGCGAAACAGATCGGTTATTTCATCATTTTCTTTCTTCATGGTTCCTATACTCTTTAATTCTTTTTGCTAACAAATATTTGGCCCGGTGTAACTGCGAAGTAGACGAATGCTCTTTAATATGAAGCAGCTTGGCTATCTCCTTGTGTGACTTCTCTTCAAACACATAAAGGTTGAAAACGGTTCGACAACCATCCGGCAATTCGGCAACAAATGTCATCAATTGCTCTTCGGAGATGCCTGCCCCTCCTCCCGAATCTGATATATCGGGGATATCGGGAAGTTGCTCTTCATGCACCACCAACTGATTTACCCGTTTCTCCCGCCGCAGGTAATCAAGTGCTTGAGTCACCATCACTCGGGTTATCCACGTACAGAGCGAAGACTCGCCCCGAAAGGAGAAATTGGTAAAAATCTTGATGAAACCGTCATGCAGTACATCGTGCGCCACATCCATATCACCCGTATAGCGGAAACATACCGCCAGCATTTGTTTGGAATAGAGGGTGTAAAGTTCCTTTCGGGCTGAATCCTTTCCTGCCCGACAGCCCTTTATCAGTTCTATCTCGTTTTCCAA
>OGJY01001817.1_pt1 | contig 23381 bp, 18 predicted proteins | sample 1572231 | NCBI WGS metagenome assembly OGJY01 (sample SAMEA2582121, study PRJEB24529) | metagenome | biome: Human gut stool | place: China | collected 2011
ACGGCACCGGCATGTGCGGCGGCTGCCGCCTGACCGTGGGCGGCGAGACCAAGTTTGCCTGCGTGGACGGCCCCGACTTTGACGGCGACCTGGTGGATTTCGACGAGGCCATGGCCCGCGGCACCATGTACCGCCCCTTTGAGGCCAAGGCCCGCGAAAAGGCCTGCAATCTGTTCAAGACTGAGGAGGCAAAGTAAGATGGCTTTCAATATGGACCCGAAAAAGTGCCCCATGCCCACCCAGGACCCCAACGTCCGCAACAAGAACTTTGAGGAAGTTGCGCTGGGCTACACTGCCGAGATGGCTGTGAACGAGGCAAAGCGCTGTGTGCACTGCAAGAACAAGCCCTGCCAGACCGGCTGCCCGGTCGGCATCGACATTCCGGAATTCATCGGTCATGTGGCCGAGGGCGACTTTGAGGCCGCGTATCAGGTCATCAACCGCTCCTCTTCCCTGCCCGCCGTCTGCGGCCGTGTCTGCCCGCAGGAGAGCCAGTGTGAGGGCAAGTGCACCCGCGGCATCAAGAACGAGCCGGTGGGCATCGGCCGCCTGGAGCGCTTCGTGGCCGACTGGCACCGTGAGAACGTCCACACCGCTCCCATCGTGCCCGAATCCAACGGCCACAAGGTCGCCATCATCGGTGCAGGCCCTGCCGGTCTGACCGCCGCAGGCGACCTGGCAAAGCTGGGCTACAAGGTCACTGTGTACGAGGCCCTGCATGTGGCAGGCGGTGTGCTGATGTATGGCATCCCTGAATTCCGTCTGCCCAAGGCCATCGTCCAGCAGGAGATCGACGGCCTGAAGAAGATGGGCGTGGACTTCGAGTGCAACATGGTCATCGGCAAAGTCCTGACCATCGACGAGCTGATGGGCGAGTACGGCTATGAGGCTGTCTTCGTGGGTTCCGGTGCCGGTCTGCCCCGCTTCATGGGCATCCCCGGCGAGAGCCTGAAGGGTGTGTACTCCGCCAACGAGTTCCTGACCCGCTCCAACCTGATGAAGGCATATCTGCCCACCAGCAAGACCCCCATCCGCGCCGGCAAGAAGGTCGCCGTCGTCGGCGGCGGCAACGTCGCCATGGACGCCGCCCGCAGCGCCCTGCGCCTGGGTGCCGACACCGTCTACATCGTTTACCGCCGCGGCATGGCTGAGCTGCCTGCCCGGAAGGAGGAGGTCGAACACGCCGAGGAAGAGGGCATCATCTTCAAGACCCTGTGCAACCCCGTGGAGATCCTCTCCGACGACGAGGGCTTCGTCAAGGCCATCACCTGCGTGGAGATGGAGCTGGGCGAGCCCGATGCGTCCGGCCGCCGCCGCCCCATCGAGAAGAAGGGCAGCGAGTTCACGATGGATGTGGACACCGTCATCATGAGCCTGGGCACCAGCCCCAACCCGCTCATCCGCTCCACCACCCCCGGTCTGGAGACCAACAAGCACGGCTGCATCGTCACCGAAGGCGACGAGGGCAAGACCAGCCGTGAGGGCGTGTATGCCGGCGGCGACGCCGTGACCGGTGCCGCCACCGTCATCAAGGCCATGGGTGCCGGCAAAGCTGCCGCCAAGGCCATCGACGAATACATTCAGAATCAGTAAACCGGTCCTATAAAAAAGCGGAGGTGCTGCGATGCAGCACCTCTGTTTTTTTATTCCACGTTCCTTATGGTCCTCCCCTCTTTTTCATCGTACCATAAACAAACGATCTTGCAAGCCTTTTCAGAGCAGCCCATGTTCCAGACAGTACCAGTAGACGCCGTCCTCTTTTACGTCACGGCAGGTATCTGCGGCAACGGCTTTCAGCCGGTCAGAGGCATTGGCCATGGCAACGCCGGTGCCGACGGCCCCGAACATCTCGATGTCATTGTTGCCGTCGCCAAACGCCATGCTGTCGGCCTTGTCGATGCCGTAAAATTCCAGCACCTTTTCCACCGCGACCCCCTTGCCGCCGTTGGCCGGGATGATGTCCACTGCGCGGTCCCACCAGGCGGCGATCTTGGCATGGGTGACATCGTTCAGGATGGCGGGATACTCTTCCTCCCGGCCGCCCATCAGCACCTGAAAGACTTCGCCCTGCGCCACCTCGTCAAAGTCGTCGGCCACGACCAGCTTCACCCCGCCGATGGCAAAATATTCTTCGAGGTCTGGTTCGGTGCCGTTGGCCACCAGACGGCTGTCCGTGGCCAGTGCAAGGGGCCGCCCCAGTGCAGCCGCATTCCGGCGGAGGGTCACAATGTCCTCTTTCGGGATGAGGTTCTTGAAAATATCGCGCTCCGGCGTAAAACAGTACGAGCCGTTGTAGGTCAGGAGCGCATCAAACGTCACCCCCTCGAACTTCGGCATTTCCATGGGGGTACGGCCTGTGGCAATGCAGAGCCTGATGCCGTTCTGCCGCAGTTTTTGCAGAGCTTCCACCGTTCTGGGGCGGATGCCCTCTTTCAGGGGCACCAGTGTGCCGTCAATGTCAAAAAAGATGATCCTTGGCTTCATCGTATCGCTCCTCTTTTTGCGCAGATGTAGATATAGAACACCTTTATTATAGCACACGCAACCCAGCTGCCAAAGATTCTTTTTCCTTCAGATCCAGAAATCACAATTCCGTCAAAATCCGTCACAAAGAAACAGACGAAGCAGCTGTTTTCCGCGTTCTGCGTGAAAATCGGCTCCGTTTTTCTGCAAAATCGTTTCATGTATCCCACTTCTTGTGCGAGATGCTCAAATTTTGCCGTTTATTTTTGTTGATTCTTTTTGGCATTTCGTGATTGATTTTGACGCATTCTTTGCTATAATAGGGGCAGAGAAACGCAGAAAGCTCCAAATAAAATCACAATCCACCAAAAGGAGTGAAGATTTCCATGTTGGCAGAAGAACGCTTCGCCCTCATCCTGGATCTGCTGGCCCGCCAGCGGACGGCTACGGTACAGGAGTTGTGCGAGGCTCTGAGCGCAAGCGAATCCACCATCCGGCGCGACCTGAACGAGCTGGACAAGATGGGCCGACTGAACAAGGTGCACGGCGGTGCCACCCTGCCGGACAGCCCTTTCCGCACCGACGAACCCACCATGGCCGCCAAAGAAGAGCTGGCTGTGGATCAGAAACACAGCATCGCGCGGGCCGCTGCGGCCCTGATCGAGCCGGAGGATTTCATCTTTCTGGATGCCGGTTCCACCACACTGGCGGTGGCGCGGGCGCTGACCGGCCCGGCCCTGCATGCCTGCTATGTGACCAACGGCGTGGCCCACGCCCGGTTGCTGGCCCAGAAGGGCTGCCGGGTGTTCCTGCCCGGCGGAATGCTGCGACCCCAGACCGAAGCCATCATCGGGGCGACGGCGCTCAGCGCCATCCAGCAGTACAACTTCACCAAAGCGTTCATGGGGGCCAACGGCGTGGCACTGGAGGCCGGGTTCACCACACCGGACCCAGAGGAAGCCGCTGTGAAGGCGGCTGCCGTCCACCGGGCGCGGGAGACCTGGTTCCTCGTGGATGACTCGAAGTTCGCCAAAGTCTACCCCGCCGTCATCACCGACCTGCACAGCGGTGCCATCCTGACCAACCGCTGCCCCAACCCCAAATACCGGCAATTCACTTTGATAAAGGAGACGGAATCATGATCTATACCGTTACGTTCAATCCTGCTATCGACTACGTCGTCCGCCTGGACAAAGCTCTGGAAGTCGGCGAGGTGAACCGCGCCGCCGGGGAGGACTGTGTGCTGGGCGGCAAGGGCATCAATGTGTCCGGTGTGCTGCACGAGCTGGGCTGCGAGAGCGTGGCTCTGGGCTTCGTGGCCGGTGAGACCGGTGCCTGGCTGGAACGCGGTCTGGCCGCGCAGGGCCTGCGCACCGACTTCATTCATCTGGACCACGGCATGACCCGCATCAACGTGAAGATCAAAGCTGGGGAGGAGACCGAGCTGAACGGCGCAGGCCCCGCCATCCCGGCTTCGGCCCTGCACACGCTGGAAGAAAAGCTCGATGCGCTGACCAAAAGCGATGTGCTCATCCTCGCAGGCAGCATCCCGTCCAGTATGCCGCAGGACACCTACGAGCGGCTGCTGGCCCGGCTGAACGGCAAGGGTGTGCGCTGTGTCGTGGACGCCACCCGCGCCCTGCTGGCAAACGTTCTGCCCTACCACCCCTTCCTCATCAAGCCGAACAACCACGAGCTGGGCGAGCTGGTGGGCAGAGTCCTGACCGGCGACGAGGAGATCACCGCCGCCGCCCGCGCCCTGCAAACGCAGGGTGCCCGGAACGTTCTGGTGAGTATGGCGGGCGATGGTGCTTTGCTGGTGGACGAGACCGGTGCCGTGCACCGCATCGGCTGCCCCAAGGGCAGGGTCGTCAACAGCGTGGGCGCAGGCGACAGCATGGTGGCCGGCTTCGTGGCCGGATATTTGCAGACCGGCCGCTATGATGACGCCCTCCGCCTGGGCACCGCCTGCGGCAGCGCCACGGCGTTCAGCCTGGGGCTGGCCAAAAAATCGGAGATCGACGCACTGCTCGCAGCGCTCTGAGCTGTGACGCTTTGAACGAAGGAAAGGAGAATCCCCTATGCGTATCACCTCGCTTTTCTCCCTGAATGCCATTGCGCTGGATGTTGCAGCATCCAATCAGGAAGAGATCCTCGACAAGGTCGTGGAGCTGCAGTCCACCCACAACAACATCCTGGATAAAGAGGCCTATAAAAAGGCACTCTACGCCCGCGAAGAAGAAGGCTCCACCTACGTGGACAACGGCATCACGGTGCCCCATGCTAAGAGCGACGTCGTCACCCGGCCCAGTCTGGCCGCACTGCGGCTGAGCAGCCCGGTGCAGTACAACCCCGACGACGACGGCAAGACCGACCTGCTCTTCGCCATCGCGGCCCCGCAGAACGGCAGCCTGCACGTGGATATGCTGGCCCGGATGATGCAGATGCTGATGAATGAGGAGTTCGTGGAGCAGCTGCGCGCTGCCAGAACGCCGCAGGCATTTTTGGACGCCATCGACAAGCAGGAGGCAGCACAGTTCGGCAGCGAGAGCTTCACCGACCAGTCCATCCCGCAGGACGGCTTCCGGGTGCTGGCTGTGACGGCCTGCCCCAACGGCATCGCCCACACCTACATGGCCGCCGAGGCACTGACCAAGGCGGGCACCAAACTGGAGCTGCCTGTGAAGGTCGAGACCAACGGTTCCGACGGTGCCAAGAACATCCTGACCCGCGAGGAGATCGCAGCCTGCGACGGCATCATCGTGGCGGCGGACAAGAACGTTGAGACTGCCCGCTTTGACGGCAAGCCTGTGCTCTTCACCCGCGTGGACGACGGCATCCACAAGCCCGAAGAGCTGATCCTGAAGATCGTGCGAGGCGAGGTGCCCATCTACCACAGCAAGGACAAGGCTGCGGGCGATGTGCCCGGTGCCTCCGACAGCGCGGCCCACACCGTGTACAAGCACCTGATGAACGGTGTTTCCCACATGCTGCCCTTCGTCGTGGGCGGCGGCATCATGATCGCGCTGGCCTTCCTGCTGGACGATTACACCATCGACCCCTCCAACTTCGGCATGAACACCCCCATCGCAGCCTTCTTCAAGACGGTGGGCAGCGCCGCCTTCAGCTACATGCTCCCCATCCTGGCCGGTTTCATCGCCATGTCCATCGCAGACCGACCGGGTCTGGCCGTCGGCTTTGCAGGCGGCGTTCTGGCCATGAACGGCACCAACTTCGCGGGCCTTGCCTCCGGTGAGACCACCGGCATCTCCGGCGGCTTCCTGGCGGCTCTGCTGGCCGGTTTCGTGGCCGGTTATGTGGTCGAGTTCCTGAAGAAGATCACCGAAAAGCTCCCCGCCAGCCTGAACGGCATTCGCCCCATGCTCATCTACCCGCTGGGCGGCATCCTCATCGTGGGTGCTGTGATGTGCGGCATCAACCCGGTGATGGGCATGATCAACACTGCCATGACCGACTGGCTCAACGCTCTGGGCGGCACTTCCAAGGTCCTGCTGGGTGCCATCGTGGCCGGTATGATGAGCGTGGACATGGGCGGCCCCTGCAACAAGGCAGCCTATGTCTTCGGCACGGCTGCATTGGCCTCCGGCAACTATGAGGTCATGGCCGCTGTCATGGTGGGCGGCATGGTGCCTCCCCTCGCCATCGCCCTCTCCACCACCTTCTGCCCCAAAAAGTGGACCCCCGACGAGCGCCGCAACGGCATCGTGAACTACGTCATGGGCCTGTGCTTCGTCACCGAGGGTGCCATCCCCTACGCTGCCGCCGACCCGCTCCGCGTCCTGCCCAGCTGCGTCATCGGCGCAGCACTGGCCGGTGCGCTCTCCATGACCTTCGGCTGCGCCCTGCGCGCGCCCCATGGCGGCATCTTCGTTTTCCCCGTCGTGGACCACGCTCTGATGTATGTGGTGGCACTGGCCGCTGGCAGCATCGTGGGTGCCGTCATCCTGAGCCTGCTCAAGAAGACCCGCACCGAGTAACTCCCTTCCGGTTTTATTGAATCCATAAGCAAAACGGCTGGCCCTCCGTACTCCAGGAGGGCCAGCCGTTTTTGCGTTTTATTGCACTGCCTGCTTCAGGCGTTCGAGGTCTCCGGCATCCGGATGGGCCAGCGCACGGTCAAAGTTTTCGATCAGCATGTCCAGATTGGAGGCCGGGTTCGGCTGCTGCTTCATCGCTTCATACCGCTGCCGCACCGACTGGGGCATCCGGCCCTGACACATATAGGTCCCCACAACGGTATTGCTGGGGTCCAGCTCCGCCTGCACGGCGCTCAGGATCTTTGCAAAATACTCCGCACTGCCGCCGAAGCCTGCGGTGCCGAACAGAAAGACCTTTTTGCCGCGCAGCGTTTTCAAAAAGGCGTTGCAGTCTGCATCTGCATGGCCCCGGTCGGTCCAGAAGCCCACATACAGGGTGTCGGCCTCCGCTGCAGCTTCTGCCGGTGTGCCGAAGTAGCGGCAGCCTTCCTGCGGCAGCGTTTCCCGAAGGGTCTCTGCCAGCTGCTTTGTGTTGCCGGTCTGGCTGCTGTATACGATCGCGTAGCTCATACGATTCTCCTTTTTCATCGGTGTGTGTTTATTTTTCTTCCCGCCGTGCGTCGTAGATGCAGCGGGTGCCCTGGTGCGCCATCAGGCCGCCGAGACACTTTTTGTTGCAGCGGACGCAGCGGTGGATCGTTTTTGCCTGCCCCTTTTGCAGTTTGTTCACCCACTCCGGGTCGGCCAGAAGCTGGCGGCTCATGGCGGCGCACTGGATGCGCCCGGAGGCAAGCTGCTGCTCCACGAAATCGGGGTCGTTCAGGCCGCCCACGCCGCAGAGGGGCAGGCGGGTGTACTGCCGCACGGCATCGCAGAACTTGAGGAAGCAGCCCGGCTGGCCGAAGGCAGGGTGGCTGGCGGGCGGGATGGTGTTTTCCAGCGCCGAGTGGTTGGCCAGCGTGACATGGAAGCTGGTCACGCCCGCCTGTTCCAGCAGCGGCACAAAGACGGGCAGTTCTTCCACCAGAACGCCTGCGTTGCCGTAGTGGGGGTCTTCCTGCCGGACGGCCAGCTTGTAGTCAATGGGAAATTCCGGCACGGCGGCATGGACGGCCTTGACCGCTTCCACGGCAAAGCGGGCGCGGTTCTCGGCGCTGCCGCCGTATTCATCGGTGCGGTGATTGAAAATGGACGAGCTGAAGCTGCCGCACATCCGGTCGCCGTGCACCTGCACCATGTCGAACCCGGCCTGTTTTGCCAGCACCGCCGCCTTGCCGAAGCCCGCGAGGATGGCCTCGATCTTCCGCTTCGGCATTTTGGTGATGTAAGGCTTCACTTCGGCGTTCAGCTTTTCGCGCAGCTGGTCCGGGGTGAGCTTTTTGGCCAGCACAGCGGGGATGTATTTGAGCATCGCCAGCATGTTGGAATCGCTCTGGTGCAGCTGGGCGCAGACCTTGCAATCCGCCTTGTGGGCGATCTCCACGATCTGCTGATAAAACGCGAATCCTTTTGCATCGAAGAGGGATTTTTCGAACCTGCTCTTCCCCACCGGCACATCCCCGATGATGAGCATCGCGCAGCCGCCCTCGGCCAGCCGCCGGATCTCGGCAAGGTATTCTTCGTCCGGCAGGCCGAAGGTGGTGGGCGCAAAAATGATGCGGTTCTTCAGCTGCAGGCCCCCATAGTTCACAGGGCTCAGGATGGTCTCGTACATGATCACATGCTTCCTTTCTGTGCTGCTTTTTGCAGCAGTTCCAGCAGCTGGCGCTGCTCGTCGGCGGTCAGGCCGGTCAGGTTCCGGGCGTCCCAGCCATAAAACACCCGGTGGCAGACCGCAAAGGCCGTCCGGCCCTTTTCGGTCAGTTCCAGATGGTAGCTGCGGCCGCTCTTTTCTTTGGTGAGGAATCCATCCTCGGCCAGCTTGGTGAGGCTGCGCTGGGAGTGGCCCCAGTCCAGATGCAGTCTCTGCGTCAGCTCCGAGGGGGTGCAGCCGGGGTGCTTGCCCACATAGATGATAAAGTACATCATCCCGAAGCTCAGGCCCAGCTCCTGCAGCCGCTGGGTGGTGTAGGCGGCAAATCTCCTGTGCAGTGTCAGAATGCAGGAGGACACCGTAGCCGGTTCCATATGATCCGCTCCTTTCGTTCTCAACGGCCTGAGTATAGCATGTTTACTTGACAAAGTCAAGTATTTTCGCAAAGAAAAAACTCCGCATCTGTACGCGAAGTTTTTTCGGGCTGTTGTCATGCTTTGCTGCGGCGCTCTTCTTCCAGCTCCCGCTTGAGGTCGTCTTTGATCTCGACAAAGCATTCCAGAAGCATGGGGTTGAACGCGCCGCACTCGCCGTTCAGGATCATCTCCACCGCCTGTTCATGCGGGCAGGCTTTTTTGTAGCAGCGGTCACTGGTCAGGGCATCGTAGACGTCGGCCAGCGCCACCACCTGCGCCTCGATGGGGATCTCGTTCCCTTTCAGGCCGTCCGGGTAGCCGCGGCCGTCCCACCGCTCGTGGTGCCAGCGGGCAATGCTGTAGGCCGTCTGGAGCAGCGGCTCCGTGCAGAAGTTGTCCAGCTTGCTCAGCATATCCGCGCCGATGGTGGTATGGGTCTTGATGACCCCGAACTCCTCCGGAGTCAGCCGGCCGGGCTTGTTCAGGATCTTTTCGTCGATGGCGATCTTGCCGATGTCGTGCAGGGCCGAGGCCAGCGGGATGTTCTCCTGCATCTCGGAGGTGATGTGGTAGATGTTGGGGCGTTCGAGCAGTTTTGCGAGCACCCGCTCGGTGAGGCGGTGGATGTGCTGAACGTGCAGCCCGCTCTCGCCGTTGCGGAACTCCACCAGCTGGCTCAGCACCCCCACCAGCATGGAGGTGTTCCTCTCCCGCGCGCGGATCTGTTCGGACAACAGGCTGACCAGCCGCCGCTGCTTGGCATAGAGCTTGATGGTGTTGAACACCCGGCGGTAGACGACGCGGGCGTCGAATGGGCGGGCCACGTAATCCGAAACACCCATCTCATAGGCGCGGCGGACGGAGGCCTCGCTGTCCTCGCCGGAGATCATGATGACCGGAAGATCCTCGATGGCGTGGTTGCGGTTCATGAAGTCCAGCACCTCAAACCCGTTCATCTTGGGCATCATAAGGTCCAGCAGCACCAGCGCGATATCGCCCATGTACTGCTGCATCTTTTTCAGGCACTCCTCGCCGTCCGCAGCTTCGAGGATGCGGTAATCCCCGCACAGGATCTCCGACAGGATGGCGCGGTTCATCTCGGAATCGTCCACGATGAGGATCTGCGGCTTTTCCTCCCGGCGGCCCGGCGCATCCTCCTGAAGCATCTCGCCGGAGACGACGACGCAGTTCTTCCGGACCTTGGCCTGATACATCAGCCGGTCGGCCTGCCGGACCACGGCGTCCATGCTGTCGCTTGGCATCTGGATCAGCCCGCCGATGCTGGTCGAAAGCCGCATGTGGCTGTAGCCGGGCACGATGGCGTCATGGATCTTTTCGCAGATCCCCTCCAGTTTGATTTTGAAGTAATCCTCCGGGATGCCAGGCAGGATGAGCAGAAACTCGTCGCCGCCGAAGCGCACCAGCGCATCGGTCTGGCGGATGCAGCCGCGCACGATGGTGGCGGCGGTCTTCAGGGCCATATCGCCCGCGTGGTGGCCGTAGGTATCGTTGTAGACCTTGAAGTCGTCCAGGTCCATCAGCGCCACGCCGATGGGGCCTTTCATGCCGCGGACGATCTCCTCGTAATAGCGGCGGTTGTACATGTCGGTCAGAGGGTCGTGGTACAGCTTGGTGTTGTAGCCGGAGAGTGCGCTGAACAGTGCCTCGGTGTCATCGGGTTCGACGATGGTATCGCTGTGCATCCGCTGCAGCAGTTCCAGCACATAGGGGGCTCCGTCCACCTCCATATATTGGGCCGACACCTGCACGATGTCCGGCGAGAAATATTCCAGCTTGGAGCGCTGGTCATGGTTTTCGAACGCACTCTTCACCGCGCAGTGGTGGCAGCGGCGACTCCTGTGGCGGCAGGCATAGCACAGGTCTTCCGCGTTGGGGTTGGAGCGCACACCCTCTTCGATCCGCTCAATGGCGGCTGCGTCCAGCAGACGCACATCCGTATAGAACTGCTGCAGATCGCTGATGAGCGTCTGAACTTCCTGCATTGTTTTCATCTTCGCCGTTTCCTACGCCTTTCTGCGCACCTCTCCGAATGTTGGAACAGAAAAGGCGCTTTTCTTTCCTATTATAGACGGTTTTCAGCCCAAATGGAAGGGATTTTCCAAAACTTTTCTGCAAAACAGAATGCTGCCCCGCCGTTTTGCCAAAATCTGAACTTTTTCGGCACAAATGGTAGCCCTGTGAAACAAAAGGTGTTATAATAATTTTATCTATCACAAGCCATTTGACAGGAAGGGGTCCCCCACATGACGATCGAAGAATGCTACACGGCCATGGGCGCAAATTATCAGGACGTGCTCCGGCGCTTTTATAAACCCGATATGATCCGGCGCTTTGCCCGGATGTTTTTGCAGGACACCAGTTTTCAGCAGCTGACCGATGCCATGGCCCGGCAGGACGTCAAGGATGCGTTTCTTGCGGCGCACACCCTGAAAGGGGTCTGCCTCAACCTCGGCTTCAGCAACCTCACGCCCTCTGCAGTGGCCCTGACGGAGATCCTCCGCGCGGGGAGCTTTGACGGTGCCGCCGAGCAGTATGCCCTTGTAGAGAAGGAATATCACAAGACCATCGAGGCCCTCAACGCCCTCGATTGAGTTCCGGATGGAGCCGCGGGGAGCCGGGGCTCCATTTTTCAGACCGGCTCGTTTTGGGGAAGGAGACATCATGCGATCTCGTTTTCGTCCGCTCGTCAGTCTGGTGCTGAGCGCTGCGCTGCTGCTGGGCTGTGTGGGCTGCGGCGGCAGTGCCAAGGCACCCACCACCATCACGGTGTGGAACTATTACAGCGGCGACCTGTTGAGCAGCTTCAACGCTCTGGTGGACCAGTTCAACGCCACCGTCGGCAAAGAGAAGAACATCGTGGTCGAGAGCTTCAATCAGGGCAACGTGACCGACCTGGAAGCGAACGTTCTGGCCGCTGCGCAGGGCAAGGTGGGCGCTGCGGCCCTGCCCAACCTCTACTCCGGCTATGCCGACATGGCCTATGACCTCGACCTGATGGGCAAGGTCGTAGACCTGGCCCCCTATCTGACCGCAAAGGAGAAGGCCGCCTATGTGGACGGTTTTCTTTCCGAGGGCGACCTGATGAACAATGGGGAACTGAAGATCTTCCCGGTGGCAAAATCCACCGAGCTGCTCTACCTGAACGCCACCGACTGGGCCCCCTTTGCTGCGGCCACCGGTGTGACCTACGACAATCTGGCCACTATGGAAGGCGTCGTGGAGGTGGCCCGCCAATACTACGACTGGACGGATGCCATGACCAGCACCCCCAACGACGGCAAGGCCTTCTTCGGCCGTGATGCGCTGGCCAACTACCTGCTGTGCGGTGCTCAGGAGATGGGCCTGACCATCTTTGATACCAAGAACGGCGTCATGACCCTGCATTTTGACAAAGACGTCATCCGCAAACTGTGGGATAACTTCTATGTGCCCTACATCAAGGGCTGGTTCGGTGCCAGCGGCAGGTTCCGCAGTGACGACGTGAAGACCGGCAATCTGCTGGCCTACGTCGGCTCGTCGGCCAGCAGCCCCTTCTTCCCCGCCCAGGTGATGACCAACGACGCCGAGAGCCACGCCATCGAACCGGCCATCCTGCCCTGCCCATCCTTTGCGGGCTGCAACCCGGTCGCCGCCCAGCAGGGTGCCGGCATGATCGTGACCAAAGGCACCGACGCCCAGATCCGGGCCTGCGTTGAATTTCTGAAGTGGTTCACCCAGCCGGAAAACAACATCGCGTTCTCCGTGAACTCCGGCTATCTGCCCGTGACCCACGCCGCCGCAAGCCTGAACGCCATTCAGGCCAGTGGTTTGGAGCTGACCGACATCGTCACCCAGGTGCTGGACCTCTCGCTGGATGCCGTGGAGCATGACGCCCTGTACACGACCCACGCCTTCCTGGAGGGTTCCACGGCCCGCACCACCCTGCAAAATGCCATGACCGATGCGGCGGAGGCCGACCGGGGCATCGTGAAAGAGCGGCTCGCCGCCGGGCAGACGGCCGAAGAGGCCGAAGCCGAGTTTTTGACCGACGAATACTTTGACCAGTGGTACGAATCCACGAAGGCCGCGCTGGAAGCCTACGCCGGCTGACCACCTGCCGCCCCAACCCTTTTTGAAAGGAGCACCGGCCCATGAAACACTTCACCCGACACAAACTGTCCGGGGCCCGCGCAGAGCGCTCCATTTTCGGCACCATCTTCAAAGCGATGGTCGGTGTGCTGCTGGTGGAGGTCGCACTGCTCGTCGCGTCCATCTATGCGATGCGGGTCGGCCCCCAGCTGGACCAGAACGCGGAGGACATCCTCGCCATGCAGGTGGAGAACCGCAGCCGATACATCCAGACCACCCTGCACGATGCGCAGGAGCTTTCCACTCTGGAAAGTGAGATCAACACCCTGACGCAGGAGCTGCTGGCCAGCGGCAGCATCGACCTTGCCACGCTGGACAGCAGCAGCATCACCGCCTACCCCCTGCTGGAAGCCGCCACCCCAAAGCTCATCGCCGCTCTGCGCAGCAGGCCGGTGACCGGCATCTTTCTGGTGCTGAACACCCACGACCTGAACAGTCGCTCCGCTGGCAAGCGCCTGCCCTCCATCTATCTGCGGGATCTGGACCCCGACGCCTCGCCCTCCGAAAACAATTCCGACCTGCTGTTCGAGCGGGCACCGGCCCGGCTGGTGCAGGAGCAGAGCATCGCCACCGACAAGAGCTGGTCCCCCGCTCTTGCCTATCGGGCAAAAGCCAGAGGCTTTCTCTATGCGCCGTTCCAGGCGGCCTATGACGATGGTGCCCAGCTGAACCCGGCTGATTACGGCCACTGGACCATCGCCCCCTATGCTCTGAAAGGTGACGACCGACAGGCCATCTATTACAGCCAGCCCCTCATCCTGCCGGACGGCACCGTCTACGGCGTCATCGGCGTGGAGCTTCTGACCAGCTACCTTGCCGAGAAGCTGCCCTGCGCCGAACTGCAGGGCGACGGCTCCGGCCTCTATCTGCTGGCCTGCTCCAATATGATGTTGAACCTGGACACCCTCTCGCTGGATCTTGCACCGGTCCTGTGCAGCGGCAGTTCGACGTTTGCCAGCGGCACCACCGCTGTGGCATCCCGGCGCGGCACCGGCTGCTTCCGTCTGGTGCAGGACCATGTGCCCTACACAGCCTCCGTGATGTCGCTGAATCTCTACAACCGGAACGCCCCCTTCTCCGGGGATCGCTGGTATCTGGTGGGCATGGTGCCCACGGCCAACCTCTCGGCCTTCTCCGACCGGGTGCAGCAGCTGCTCTTCCTCACCGTGCTGCTCACCCTCATCGCAGGCTTTCTGGCGAGCTTTCTGGTCAGTGAGCGGATGTCCAAGCCCATCCATCGGCTCTCCGCTGCCGTGGCCAAAGCGCAGGAAAACGCCGTGGCCATGCCGCAGCTGCCCACTACCGGCATCCTGGAAGTAGACCAGTTTGCCTCGGCCATCACCCACCTTTCGGAGGATGTGCTGGCCTCCTCCACCCGCTTTCTGCGGATCATGGAGATGGCCACGGTGGAGCTGGGCGGCTACGAGCTGCGCAGCGACAGTGTCTTTGCCACCGACAACTTCTTCCAGATGCTGGGGCTGGCCACCCCGGAGCCGCTCACACCCCGCAGCTTCCGCAACGCCCTCTCCCGGATCGCGCATTCCAGCCTCTACCGCACCACGGATGCAGGCAACTCCGTCTTCCTCGTCCAGAAAGAGGACGAGGTGCGGTATGTGATCCTCCGTGTGACCCGCATCTGCGGCGAGACCGCCTCGGAGGTGGGCCTGCTCGAAGATGTGACCAGCCCCATACTGGAGCAGCAGCGCATCGAGCGGGAGCGCGACTACGATATCCTCACCGGGCTGTACAACCGTCAGGCGTTCGACCGGGTCTGCGCCGACCTCTTTGCCCACCCGGCCCAGCTGCACTGCTCGGCTCTGCTGATGATGGATCTGGACAACCTCAAGCAGATCAACGACACCTACGGCCACGACTGGGGTGACCAGTACATCCGCCAGACCGGCCAGTGCTTCGCCGCCAACACCCCAAAGAACACCGTCTGCTCCCGCCTGTCCGGCGACGAGTTCCTGCTGCTGTTCTACGGGTACGACACGCAGGATGCCATCCGCGCCGAACTGGACAAGCTGAGCGCCGCCCTGCGGGCCAGCTGCTCCACCCTGCCCAACGGCAAAACACTGAACATCAGCATCTCCGGCGGCGTGGCCTGGTACCCGGAGGATGGCAAAGACCTGAAGACCCTGAAAAAATACGCCGACTTCGCCATGTATCAGGTCAAGCAGTCCCGCAAGGGGCAGGTGGGCGATTTTGACATCGGCGTCTACCACCGCGAGGAGTATGCCGCCCAGACCCAGCGCGAGTTCCTGCAATTGCTGCGGGAAGAGCAGGTGCACTACTACTTCCAGCCCATCTTCAGCGCACGGACCGGACGGGTGGTGGCCTACGAGGCGCTGATGCGGGTGAACACGCCCACCCTCACCTCGCCTTCGCAGGTGATGGCGCTGGCCCACGAGCTGGACCGCCTGTACGACATCGAGCGGATCACCATGTTCCATTCCAGCGAGGCATTCGAGAAGCTGCAGAACCGGGGCCTCATCCGGAAGGACGCCCTGCTCTTCGTCAACTCCATCGCCAATGTGGACCTGAACGATGAAGACCGCCAGAAATATCACCGCCGCTACCCCGACCTGCTCAAACAGCTCGTCGTGGAGATCACCGAACAGGAAGACCTGGACCGCGCATGTCTGGAGCGGAAGCGGAACATGCCGGGCTTCTCCGGTGCCTTCGCGCTGGATGACTACGGCACCGGCTACAGCAACGAGCTCAATCTGCTGGAACTGTCGCCCCAGTACATCAAGATCGACATCTCCATCATCCGCGGCATCGAGAAGGATCCCGACAAGCAGCAGATCGTCTCGAATATCGTGGCCTACGCCCACGCCCGCAGTATGCAGATCCTCGCCGAGGGCATCGAGGATGAGATCCAGCTGCGCAAGGTCATCGACCTGGGCGTGGATCTGCTGCAGGGCTACTACCTCAGCCGCCCGGCAGCCGTGCCCTCCCCCATCGCATCCGAAGCGCTGGATGTCATCTGCGCTGCCAACGCCGCGCATTCGGATGCCGGCTAAGCGCAAAAAAAGAAACGGCCTTTCGGCCGTTTCTTTTTTGTTATCGACCCAGCTGCCAGAATGCGACGGCGCTGGCGGCGGCGACATTGAGCGAATCGACGCCGTGGGACATGGGGATTCTGACCGTGTAATCGCAGGCGGCGATGGTGGCATGGGCCAGACCATCGCCCTCGGTGCCCAGCACGATGGCAAGTTTCGGCTCTGCGGCCAGCGCTTCGTCGTCGATGGGGACCGAGCGGTCGCTCAGAGCCATGGCTGCCGTTTTGAAGCCCATGGCGCGGAGGCGGGCCAGCCCCTGTCCGGGCCAGTCGGCGGGCGTCTCGCCCAGCTGGGCCCAAGGCACCTGAAACACCGTGCCCATACTCACCCGCACCGCGCGGCGGCACAGCGGGTCGCAGCAGGAGGGGTTGATAAGGACGGCGTCCATGTTCAGCGCTGCCGCACTGCGGAAGATGGCGCCCACATTGGTGGAGTCCACGATGCCTTCCAGCACCGCGACGCGGCGGGCCGCTTTGCACAGTTCCTCGGCGCTGCGGGGGGCCGGGCGGCGGAAGGCGCAGAGCACGCCCCGCGTCAGCTCAAACCCGGTGAGCCCGGCCAGCAGCTCCCGGTCCGCCGTGTAGACCGGGGCATCGCCGCAGCGGGTCAGGATCTCCGCCGCCGGGCCGGTGATCTGCCTGCGCTCCATCAGCAGCGAGACCGGCTCATACCCGGCGTCCAGTGCGCGGGAGATCACCTTGGGGCTCTCGGCGATAAAGATGCCTTTTTCGGGTTCCAGTCGGCAGCGCAGCTGGTTCTGCGTCAGGCGGGCGTAGGGGTCCAGCTCCGGCGCATGGAAATCGGTGATCTCGACGATGTTCGGCATGAGAATTTCTCCTTTTGGTTCCAGAATCAGTCTTATTGTAGCACAATCGGCGTTCCTTTGCAAAACATGGTTGCCATGTTCGTTTTACATGGTCGAATCCGCCAAAAATGCCGCCAAAATTTTGACAAATCATCCAAAATGCGCTATCATAGATGGGAACTTGTGAAGAGGGGGAACCATTCCGTGTCCATCAGTCGAAAACTGTCCCGCAATGGGCAGATGTCCGAAGCATTCTGCACCGCCATGTTCCTGTCGGTCTCCGGCGGCCTGCAGGACGTTTATACTTATTTATATCGCGGCAAGGTGTTTGCCAATGCACAGACCGGCAACATCGTGCTGTGCAGCGTGAAGCTGGTCGAGGGCGACTGGAGTGCGGTGCTGCACTATCTGGTGCCGCTGTGCTTCTTTGCGCTGGGCGTGTTCACGGCGGAACTGCTGCGCCAGAAATTCCAGCAGATGCAGCGGCTCCACTGGCGGCAGCTGGTGGTGCTGTGTGAGATCGTGATGCTGTTCGTGGTCGGCTTCTTCCCGCAGGAGTGGAATCTGGTGGCCAACGCGCTGGTCTCATTTTCCTGCGCGATGCAGGTGCAGGCCTTCCGCAAGGTGAACGGCTACGCCTTTGCCAGCACCATGTGCATCGGCAACCTGCGCAGCGGCATGGATTCGCTGTGCAGCTGGCTCGTGGCGGGCAACCGCGCCGCCCGGAGCAAAGCCTTCCACTATTTTGCCATCATCCTCCTGTTCGCGCTGGGCGCAGGCCTGGGCAGCGTGGCGCTGGGGTTCTGCGGCGCAAAGGCGATCTGGTTCTCCTGCCTGCTGCTGGCCGTGAGCTTCTGCCTGATGTTCCTCAAGGAAGACATCGAGGAGCTGGAAGAGGACATTGAAAAGCGCGAAGCCCGGCACTGAACCGGCCCGGCAAAAAGATCATGGAACACATTCCCGCACCGCAGCCCGTTCCCATCGGGCAGGCGGTGCGGGAATTTTTGCAGCGAAACGCGGTTTGACAGGGATTTTTTCATTGCGCTGCCGGGCTTGATATGGTATACTGATTTTGTATGTTAAAAACGCCCCGGCGGCCGGAACGGTGTTGGCTGCCGCTGCGGGTTTTCTTCGAGGAATAGGAGCAACGAATGAAAAAAGGATTTGACAACGACAAATACCTGCAGATGCAGTCCGAGCACATCCGCGAGCGGATCGCACAGTTCGACAACAAGCTGTATCTGGAATTCGGCGGCAAGCTGTTCGATGACTACCATGCCTCCCGTGTGCTGCCCGGTTTCCAGCCGGACTCCAAGCTGCAGATGCTGCTGCAGCTGAAGGACCAGGCCGAGATCGTCATCGTCATCAGTGCCGAAGACATCGTGAGCAGCAAGGTGCGCGGCGACTACGGCATCACCTACGACCTGGACGTGCTGCGCCTCATCGACGCCTTCCAGGAGCGGGGACTGTTCGTGGGCAGCGTCTGCGTGACCATGTACACGGCCGCACCCGAAGTGGAAGCCTTTGAAAAGCGGCTGAACGGTCTGGGCATCCGGACCTTCCGTCATTATAAGATCCCCGGCTACCCCAACGACGTGGCCCGCATCGTGAGCGACGAGGGCTATGGCCGCAACGAGTACATCGAGACCGAGCGCCCGCTGGTGGTCATCACGGCCCCCGGCCCCGGCAGCGGCAAGATGGCCACCTGCCTGTCTCAGCTGTACCACGAGTACAAGCGGGGCGTCAAGGCCGGTTATGCCAAGTTCGAGACCTTCCCCATCTGGAACATCCCGCTCAAGCACCCGGTGAACCTGGCCTATGAGGCCGCCACCGCCGACCTGAACGATGTGAACATGATCGATCCGTTCCATCTGGAAGCCTACGGCAAGACCGCCGTCAACTACAACCGCGACATTGAGATCTTCCCGGTGGTCAACGCGATGTTCGAGCTGATCGCAGGCCAGAGCCCCTACCACTCCCCCACCGACATGGGTGTGAACATGGCAGGCAACTGCATCGTGGACGATGCCGCCTGCTGCGAGGCCTCCTGCAACGAGATCGTCCGCCGGTACTTCAAGTCTCTGTGTGCGCTCAAAAACGGCGCACAGGTCCAGAGCGAGGTCTACAAGCTGGAACTTCTGATGAACCAGGCAGGCCTTACGCTGGGCAGCCGCCCCGTAGAGCAGGCCGCTCACGCCGTCTCGGAGAAGACCGGCGGGGCACCGGCCGCCGCCATCGAGCTGTCGGACGGCACCGTCATCACCGGCAAGACCGGCCCGCTGCTGGGTGCAGCCGCCTCGGCACTGCTCAATGCGCTGAAGAAACTGGCCGGCATCGACCAGGAAATGGACCTCGTCTCTGCGGCCGCCATCGAGCCGATCCAGACCCTTAAGACCAATTATCTGGGCAGCAAGAATCCCCGCCTGCACACCGATGAGATCCTCATCGCGCTGTCAAGCTCCGCTGCCACCAACCCCACCGCTGCAATGGCCCTGCACCAGCTCTCCAAGCTGAAGGGCTGCGACATGCACTCCACGGTCATCTTGTCCAGCGTGGACGACGACACCGTGAAGAAGCTGGGCATCTACCTGACCTGCGAACCCGCCTACGAGGAAGAGGGCCGCAAGTACCACAAAAAATAAGCGCAACAAAAAAGAGAATCGCCGCGGCGGTTCTCTTTTTGCATTCACAGGCGGGTCTGCACCCAGTATTCGCCCATGCTCTGGCCGGGCTGGTCGGTGACGTCATCGTTCAGGTAGTCCGCCAGACCGCAGGACGCCGGGTCCCATCCGCGCGCCTGTTCGACCGAATCGTACTCCACCTCGGCGTACCAGAACTCGGTGGGCTGGCCTTCGTCCACATGGTTCACTTCCAGCACCAGCCCGTCCGGCAGCAGGTAACTGCGGCGAAGTTTCGGGATGAGCGGCCTGCCGATGATCTTCGTCTCTAAATCGTCAAACAACGCTTTGTCGATGGGGCGTTCGATCTCCTCCCGCGCCAGCCCGCCGCCGGATTTGAAGCAGAGGATATAGTCGGTGCTGCCGCCCGTCCGGGCCTCCTCCCGGATGCGGACCGTGGGGCGGACGCTGATATACCCCTGCCGCATCGCAAATTCCTCCTGCAGCGGCATCTCCGGGAAACCCGCTCCCTCCGGCCAGCCGTTCACCATCCATTTGCGTTCGATCTCCATTGCTTTGCCCTCATTTCTGTTGGATTTTGTATTTATTCTAACACGGTTTTATGATATTATAAAGAGGATCTGAATCAAAAAATACAGCGCTGAAAGCGGGCCGCATCGCCGGGAGCATTTTCCTCGTGCGGCGGAGAGCGCACCTCTGCAATACAGCCGCCCCGCTCAGCCTGTCGTATCTCAAACACAAGGAGTTTCTATGAAATCGACCCGCAACTATCCCATCTACAAAGTCAACAAACACGCTGAGGGGCTGCTGGTGGGCGGCCACCCGTGGGTATACGAGAACGACATCCTCGAAGCACCGGAGACCACGCCGGAGAACGGCACGCTGGCCGATGTGGTAAGCCCCAAGGGGGCCTACCTCGGCACCGGCTTTCTCTCGCTCCAGAGCAAGATCCGGGTGCGGCTCATCTCCCGCAACGCCAACGATACCTTCGACGCTGACTTCTGGCGCCGCCGGGTGGAGTATGCCTGGAACTACCGCAAGACCGTTCTGGAACCGGACGACCTCTCGGCCTGCCGGGTCATTTTCGGCGAGGCCGACCAGTTCCCCGGCCTGACGGTGGACCGGTTCCAGAATATCCTCGTCACCCAGACCCTCAGCGTCGGCATGGAAAAACTCAAGCCCCTCCTCTTCCCCCTTCTGGCAGAAGTGCTGCGGGCCGACGGCCAGACCATCGACGGCATCTACGAGCGGAACGATGAGGCTCTGCGCGCCAAGGAAGGGCTGGCGCAGAACAAGGGCTGGTTCGAGCTGCCCGGCGAGACCCACCCCGCTTCCACCCAGACCGAGATCTGCGAAAACGGCGTTTTTTACCACGTTGATTTCGAGAACGGCCAGAAGACCGGCTTCTTCCTCGACCAGAAATACAACCGCCGCGCCGTGGCCCGCATCGCCGCCGGGCACACCGTGCTGGACTGCTTCACCCACACCGGCAGCTTTGCGCTGAACGCGGCCAGGGGCGGGGCCGCCCGCGTCACCGCTGCCGACATCAGCGCCGATGCCATCGTCATGGCCCAGCGGAACGCCGAACGCAACGGCCTCGACAACATGGACTTCCTCTGCGAGGACACCTTCGCACTGCTGCCCCGGCTGGAAAAGGAGGGCCACCCCTACGACTTCATCATTCTCGACCCGCCCGCCTTCACCAAGGCGCGCCGCACCGTTGAGAATGCCATGCGCGGCTACAAGGAGATCAACTACCGCGCCATGAAGCTGCTGCCCCGCGGCGGCTATCTGGCCACGGCCAGCTGCTCGCACTTTGCCACCGAGGAGCTGTTCATCAAGATGCTCAAGGCGGCGGCAAAAGACGCCCACCGTCAGCTGCGGCAGATCGAAGTCCGCCAGCAGGCCCCCGACCACCCCATCCTCTGGGGCGTCCCGGAAACGAACTACCTGAAGTTTTTCCTGTTCCAGGTCATCTAAAAGTCATACCAAGCGCGCAAATCTCCAAAAAAATGAGAGCGTGTTTGTGCAGAATCGTCAGTTTTGTCTATTGCCTTTTTTTGCCCTGTAAGCTATAATCATGCCATAGACAGCAACGGCGCTGTGGGTCACCTCCTGACTCGCAGCGTCGTTTTGTTTAAGCAAGCTTTCGCGTGAAAACGCATCGGCGTGGATGGGTTTTTGCGATGTGTGGAAAGAAACAAGATCAAGTAAGGAGTAGGATTTATGGCAGCAAATGTTATGGAAATCTACGGCAGCAAGGTCTTCAACGAACATGTGATGAAGGAGCGCCTGCCGAGCGCGACTTACAAGAGCCTGGAACGTACCCTGCACAAGGGTGCTCCGCTGGACATCGAGGTGGCCAACGTTGTGGCCAGCGTGATGAAGCGCTGGGCCATGGAGCTGGGCGCTACCCACTACACCCACTGGTTCCAGCCGCTGACCGGCATCACCAGCGAGAAGCACGATGGCTTCGTCTCCCCCGTGGGCGACGGCACCGCCATCATGGAATTCTCCGGCAAGGAGCTGGTGCGCGGCGAACCCGATGCTTCCTCCTTCCCCTCCGGCGGCCTGCGCGCTACCTGCGAGGCCCGCGGCTACACCGCATGGGACCCCACCAGCTACGCCTTCGTCAAGGATGATGTGCTCTGCATCCCCACCGCCTTCGTCAGCTACACCGGCGAGGCGCTGGATAAAAAGACTCCTCTGCTGCGTTCCATGAACGCGCTGTCCAATCAGGCCATCCGCATCCTGAAGCTGTTCGGCAAGGATGTGGACTATGTGTCCACCACGGTCGGCCCGGAGCAGGAGTACTTCCTCGTCAAGAAGGAAGACTACGAGGCACGTCAGGACCTGATCCTGACCGGCCGCACCCTGTTCGGTGCTCCCTCTGCCAAGGGTCAGGAGCTCGAAGAGCATTACTTCGGCGTCATCCGCCCCGAAGTCTCCGCTTTCATGAAGGAACTGGACGTAGAGCTGTGGAAGCTGGGCGTCCCCGCCAAGACCAAGCACAACGAAGTGGCTCCCTGCCAGCATGAACTGGCCCCCATCTTCGACACCACCAACGTTGCCATCGACCACAACCTGCTGACCATGGAGCTGATGAAGAAGATCGCACCTAAGTACGGTCTGGTCTGCCTGCAGCACGAGAAGCCTTTTGAGGGCGTGAACGGCAGTGGCAAGCACAACAACTGGTCTATGAGCACCACCCACGAGAACCTGCTGGACCCCGGCGACACTCCCATGGAAAACCTGCAGTTCCTGGTCTTCCTGGCCGCTGTCATCAAGGCAGTCGATGAGTACGCAGACCTGCTGCGCACCTCCGTCGCCACCCCCGGCAACGATCACCGTCTGGGTGCCAACGAGGCACCCCCGGCCATCATCTCCATCTTCGTGGGCGAGGAGCTGGAAGCCGTCATCGACGCCATCGCATCCGATTCTCCTTACGCCGGCCCCACCAAGATGAAGATGGATCTGGGCGTGGATGTCCTGCCCAAGTTCAGCAAGGATACCACCGACCGCAACCGCACTTCTCCCTTCGCCTTCACCGGCAACAAGTTCGAGTTCCGCATGGTGGGCTCCTCCGACTCCATCGCCGACGCCAACACCACCCTGAACGCCATCGTGGCCGAGGCCATGTGCGAGGCCGCCGACGTGCTGGAGAAGGCCGACGACTTTAACGCCGCCTGCTTCAAGCTCATCCACGACATGCTCTCCGCCCACCACCGGGTCATCTTCAACGGCAACGGCTATTCCGACGCCTGGGTGGAGGAGGCCGCCCGCCGTGGTCTGCCCAACCTGCCCTCCATGGTCAACGCCATCCCCGCTCTAACCACCGAGAAGGCCGAGAACCTGTTCACCAAGTTCAACATCTACACCAAGTCCGAGCTGGAGGCCCGGGCGGAGATCATGTACGAGACCTATGCCAAGGTGCTGAAGATCGAGACCCAGACCATGATCCACATGGCCGGCAAGCACTATATCCCCGCCGCCATCCACTACTGCACCCGTCTGGGCCAGTCCATCGCCGCCGTCACCGGCGCCGAGATCGGAAGAGCGTCGTGTAGGGAAAGAGTGTAGATCTCGGTGGTCG
>OGJY01001819.1_pt1 | contig 23353 bp, 15 predicted proteins | sample 1572231 | NCBI WGS metagenome assembly OGJY01 (sample SAMEA2582121, study PRJEB24529) | metagenome | biome: Human gut stool | place: China | collected 2011
AGCTATACGTTACGTATTGTAACACAATACAGTACGAGCAAACAACTGTTGAAAGAACCTCGTACGCTCGAATACAAGAAGCTCTTGCTCGTTGGCAATCCCGGCGGTGAGGATGATCGTCCGGTAATTGAGTAACGCTTATCGGGGGTATCGATACGTGCTTATCGAAGGTATCAATACGTGCTTATCGATGCCTTCGATCTTCCCGTATCGACGATATCGATAAACGTTTATCGGGCTTGTCGATCCTCCCGTATCGGAGTAGTCGATAAAATAGTCTGAAAATAGAACCAATATTAGCAACATATAAGCAACGATTAAAATAAAGTATCATGTCCCATATCTACCTGTATCTTCTGTCTTTTTCACTTCTGCTGGCCGGATGCAGCGGGGAGGAAAAGGTTGGCGGTGACGATGTCGATCCGGTCTTGCCGGAAGAGAAGATTGCTGTGTCATTTAGCAGCAAGCTCTATCTGGAACCGGCCTCTAAAGCTGGCTTCACGAGAGGCACGGCTACGGATAACCTGACGGAAAATGCAAATGTTACTATTCGCGCTTACAAACAGGCCACATCAGGCAGTAGCCTTACGGGGGCTCCTTTGGTACGCCAGGATTATAAGGTGGATGCGGCTGGAAATCTGGTGGTTACTGCCTATGGCGGCGAGCCGATGTATCTGGGAGCCGGCCTTTATTCTTTTTATGCATTGTCTGTCAATGCCGCCGGGACGGGGGAAGAGAACCTTCCTCCTGAATTGAAGGATAATAACTCTTTGGTGACTGTCCCATTAAATAATCAGACCGATTATCTGTATTGTGCTGTGAACGGGAAAATCTCATCGAATCCGGAGAATAAGGCGACCGTAAACCTGACCTTTGAACGGTTGGCTGCACGGATACAAATAACGATTGTGAGCGAGGGAGGCGACGATCAAATAGTAAGTGCACAGCCGCCCACCGTCACATTACCGCTTACCGACCCTTCCGGCTCTAAAATAACATTAGGAAGTAATCCCCCTATTAATCAGGGTAATCCGGTTTCCGATCAAAAAGATTATACGAAACTTCAAAGCACAGGCGATATAACAACAGACGGCTTCATGGCCGGCTGTATCCTGCTGCCTATGGCTGCGGCTGCGGATCGGGGACTGCCGGTCACAATTCTTTTTCCCTCTATCGTCTTTAATGGGCTGGGGGAACTGACAAACAAAATTTACACCTTAAAGATCCCTGTTCCTGCGGATGCAGGGTTCATTTCAGGCAAACAATATAATTATCAGGTCAATATAACAGGTAACGAAATCGGGTTTGAGGGGCTAACCGTTGTTGGCTGGAATGGTGTTGACGGGAATATCCCTAACGAAGATATGTCGGAAGATCAGGAGGGTAACAAATGAAAGATGAAACAGGTATGAGAATAAACAGGTATATGATAAAACAATATTTGCAGAGGAGTTTGCTGGTGCTGGCGGGCGCATACCTGTGCGGATGCACCACCGAACAACTGATAGACGAGCCGGTAGACAAACCGGAGGGATGGAGTGAGGTACGTTTTTTTACATCGGTTGCCACACGGGCTGAAGTATTGGGTACTCCGGCGGAAACACTGACGGATAAAGCAAAGGTTCGTCTTTACCCATACCGCCAGAAAGAAGGTGTGACCGAACCGACGCTTGTAAAAGATTATACGGTTGCGAGCCGGGAGGGTGGTGGCCAGAATTTATCTCCTGTAGCACCAACCGATGCTCCCGGAGGTGCTACTGCTACAGCCATGATCCTGCCTTCAGGTCGATTTGCCTTTTATGCCGTAACGACCAATAGCGAAACAGAAGACATTCCCCCATTTTCTACGGGTGATGCTGTGAATGGGGTACCCAGTTTAGAAAAAGGAACTGCAACCGTTAAAAACGGAGTCGATTACCTGTTTGCCAAAACAGAACAAACAATTGCCTTCGGAACGGATCAGACGGATGTCCCTCTGGAATTTACCCACAAGGGTACACAGGTTCAATTGACGATTAAGTTCAGCGAAAATGCTTGTGCACCGGATGAAACTACTGCATCCAATTTTGCAGACGCCACCGTCGAGATCCGGACTACTTCGGAAGCAGGCGCCAAAATGCGTCTTAATGACGGACTAATACTATTTGGAAATCAAACGGGGGGAGAACCCAGCCAGGGCGCTCTCCAACGGATGACCGTTAAAAAAGAAGGCAGTGCAAGCGGGAAAATACCCGCTACACAAGTCGGAACCTATCACATGCTGCCCTTGAAGGCGGCTGCAGGACAAAAGATGGATATAAAAATAACCATTCAGAATCTGGTGATCGGCGAAGCTGGGGCGGCAACCCGTATTTATAACGGTAAACTGGATGCGAGCAGCGGTTGGCTGGCCGGTACAAGCAACCGCTATACATTGACATTATCCGGTACGAAAATCGAATTCTCACCTGTCACGGTGGTTCCCTGGGTAAATGGATCATCGGGCGGAGAAGTGGGAGATATCGAAAATAAACCGGCTTCCGCCCAAATAACCGAATAAAAGAACAGGCTTATGACTACTTGTACATATAGTTGGCAATTATTACTCCTTTCGTGTTTGCTTGTGGGATGCAGTTCATCGGAGGAAAAACTTACGGAAGCGGGTTATGCGGACGTCAGCTTCACGGCATCGGCTGCTACCGGGCAGACCAGGGCGGCGGAAGACGACGGAAGCACACTGACTGAAGGTGGGCGTGCAACCGTTTATGTATGGGAGGGAGCAACGCTTTCCCAAGAGGATAAGAATGCCTATCAGAACACATACACCTTTGCGTATAGTAATAATGTATATACGCTTTCGGGTAGTGATATGCAATTGCCGACCGGAAAGACTTATTCTTTTTATGCGCTCTCGACCAATGATGCCGATCGACCGGTTCCGGTAATGGCTACCGTCAACCATACCGCCAGTCTTCAGAATGGCATCGACTATCTGATGGCGGTCAGTGCGAATCAAACTATTAACAGTGCTGAAAAAACAACGATCCCTTTAACCTTTCGCCATATCGCTACCCGTATAGTGCTGACAATACAGCCGGCCGAAACAGACGGATATACCTCTGCCGGAGGTCTTGCGGCAACCATTGCCGACATCGACAATTCGGGAAGCTATATCGACTTGTCGGCCGGTTGGGATGCGAGTAATCCAAAAGATATGATTCATTGGAGTTCCGGCAATACAGTCGTTACCGGCGGTATTCCGAAGGATCAGATTGACGGCGGGCAACAGAAGGATGCGGAGGGGAGTGTCGATAATAACCGGTTTACGATCTCTTTTATTCTCCTGCCGGTAGCAGCCGACCAGTCTATTCCGCTGCAATTCGATTTTACCAATATCCAATTTGCAACGGGAGGACAAGAGGCAACGAAAAGATATACCGCGAGGTTCAACGTGGGCAGTAGCGGACTGAAAGGGGGATATACATATGCCGCCACGGTCGCTATTTCGCGCTATGCCGCCACCTTTAACGGTTTGCCGCAGGTGAAGCCCTGGCTGGTAGACGGGATAGGGCTGGACGAAGTGATTGAAGTAGACCCGAAACCGGGGAATTGAAAATAGAGAATTGAAATGAGAAAGATAATTTATTATGGAGTCTGCTTATTGGCCGGTCTGTTGACGGGTTGTAACGGGGACGATGGGCTTCACGGCGAAGGTGACGGGACGGTTTATCCGGTCAGCTTCGAGTTGGCCGATCTTATGCAGGCAACGCGTGCAACAGGTTCCGAGACACCGACCGGCCTGACGCCAGGAACCGGGTTGACAATTGCAGCCTACAACCCAAACAATCAGGCGTTTGTTGCCATGACACAATATAAGGTCAACGCTAGTGCCGATGGCCTGGAACTGGAGGATGGATACGATCCCATGTACCTTCCTGTCGGTACGTACGATTTCTGTGCGATGACACCTTTGCAAACATCGCTGTCCGCAGACAATTTGTATGGAACCGTACCGGAGAATACCGATGCTTTGGGTTCCGTTACGCAGGAACAAATGGGGGCGGAAAAGACGAATATAACACTGGGCAATCTGAAACATGTGGCTTCGCAAATACAGTTTACGGTGCAGGTAGTAAAACAAAAGGTTTCTGCGATCCGATCATTCACTGTTCAGAGTATCGATGTGAGTGGCATGGTGGCAGCGGCGACTGATAATTATTACTTGCCGGAAAACCGGTTGCTTATGCCGGATATAGGCGAAACAGATAAATATAAGACGCTTACGATCGGAGGGGAAGGTGTGGGTGACGTGTTCACTGCGGGAGAGGCGGGAGATGGTTCCGTAGCGGGCTTTGTCAATAAACAGAAGAATCCCCTTATTGTCTTCCCGAAAAAAGAGAGCAGCTTCGATGCTGTTGTAAAGGTGAATATACAAGCGGACGAGGAAACGGGACCAGCCTTGAAAGACTTGAAAGTAAAAGTAAACCGCCTGGCTTTTGAACCCGGCAAACTTTACCTGTTTGAAGTAAACTATGGCTGGGATTATGTGCGTTTCAGTATTTCGGTGGCCGACTGGGTACCGGTTGAACTGACAGATGGTGTAGGCGGCGGAGAGCAGGCGGTAAAGAACAAAGTGACTATCGCCGAATGGACGGAAACGATCGATAATAACATGACAATTTAACGATATGATAAAGCGATTATACATCTACTTGTTGTTTTTGGCGGGGATCGGACTTCTGACGGGTTGTTCTCCCGACGGATTGCCGGAGGAAACAACGGGAACTTCACCCGAAGGCCTTGTCGATGTAAGGTTCAACCTGACAATAGCACCCGAACAGATCATACAAACCGATGGCGACCGGGTTGTCCGCGTAGAAACACGTGCCGCAACCAATGTGGAACAGCTAAAGGATCTGACGATCCTGCAATTCGATAAGGATGAGAATGAAACACTCGATGATAGTGCCGTAAAATGCGTTGTGTCCCGTTGGCTGCGTGCGCCGGAGCCGGAACCCGGCGAAACACAACCCGGTGGATTGGCAGGTAAGGACTATTACCTGATCGGCTTGCAAGCATCCGAAGCGAAAGCGACTCAATATCTTATCTTTATCGCGAATGCCGGTTCGATATTCCAGAATTATGCGGGTAAGACATTGAAGGACTTTAAAGAGGTGACTATGCAACTCGACCAGAAACAAAGTAACGGGGAGAACCTGCTGATGCTTGCGGCTTTATACACTCCGGTAAAAGGAGTAGATGATGGTCTTATTTATGATGTCGAACTGCAACGGCTTGTTGCACAGGTGGATTTTAGCTATACAACGGAATTGGGGATTATTAACTCGTCGTTTACCCCTTTGTCCTTGCGTCTGTTGAATGTACCGAAAGTGTTGAAATATGCAGACGGGATAGAAGAGGCAACCGACTATCCGGCGAAGGAGGAAGACAATTTTGTGAACTATACGGCCATCGTCGATAAAGTAAAGGACGGTTTCTCCTGGTATATCCCGCAAAATACGCACAGCGAGAAAGGCTCGGCTATCAACTCCTGGGAAAAGACGGGAGAAAACAGTAACAGTTCTTTTTGTACGTATGTGGAGCTGACAGGTATCTATAAAGCATCTACCATACCGGATCAACTCGTTCTGTATAAGTTTTTTATCGGTGAAGATATGATTCGTGATTATAATGTATACCGTAACCATCACTACCGGATCGATCTGACGCTGAAAGGCGTAAATAGCTTCGATAAACGTGTGAACCGGCGTAATCTGACGCTTGCCACACCGGCAAACTGTTTTGTTATTCCGCCCGAAGCAGGAGGTGAAGTATCGTTTAACCCTTATACAGCACCGGGAGCGGATGTGGAAGAGAGCGGAGTTAATTATTCGGACCAGGTGGTAGAAAATCAATATAGCCGGATCGCGCGTGTCGGGGTGGTATGGCAAACGTCCGACAATCTGGTTACTGCATCACAGGATGGCGCGCTTGTCCGGATACAGGCCAACACCGATGGAACAGCCGGAAACGCCTTGGTGGCTGCTTACGATGTCGATGGAACCATCTTATGGAGCTGGCATGTCTGGGTAACGCCTTACGCCAAAGTACTCGATGGGACGGGCATCAACGGATATATTTATGAGTTCGGAGGCTATAAGTGGATGGATCGTAACCTGGGAGCCTTGAATACAAACCGTGAATCCGGCAACCGCAGCCTTTATTACCAATGGGGACGGAAGGACCCGTTTGGTGCTGCGGGTGTTACTGCTACAAATAAAGGTTCCGCATTGAATATAAATGAATCCGTTAAAGAACCGACCGTGTTTTTCACTAAACAGGATGCAACGAACACCTGGCATGGAGGACTTGCCCCAGTCAAAAATCTTTGGCAGGAGGGTGTGAAAACCATATTCGATCCTTGTCCGGCCGGTTGGCGCGTACCGGCTTCTGCGGGTTGGAGTAGTTATGTATGGGGTTCTACTATTTCGTGGGATACGGCCAATCCGTATGGGGCGGCACTGACAATAGACGGTGGTGGTTCGTACTGGTTCCCGATAGGGGCATTAAACTTAAGTGCGGTATTCGACGGAGGTAACTGTTATATGTGGTCGGCAGCCTGGTCGGAGGGTGTGATGACTCCTGGAGCATATATCTTCAACAGTAGTAACGGAAGTTTAGGCACGCAAAATGGAGCGTATGGCGGTACGGTACGTTGCGTAAAAGAGTAATCAATATATACAAACGAATAAGACACCATGAAGATAAATCTATTTTACCGGTTTTTTCCGGTATGGGCAGTTATTTGGGGCATTATGTCCGGCTGTGCAAAAAACGAAACAGAGGACGTTCAGCTTGAGGGAATACCGGTGAATGTGGCTTGTCGTCTGCAGGTATCTTCCTTTGAAGGAGAAGAACCGACGCGTGCGGGAGGGGGGCTTATGAATGGCGAATTGTCTGCCAATGCCGAAACGAAGATCAGCGATCTTACGGTTATCCAGTTTGATGGAACCGGCGATGATGCTCAGGTAGTTATTATCCGTACTTTCGTAAATCTGGACTTAACAAATGTGCTGGAAATCGGATTTATGCAACCGCTGGATGAATCGACCAAAGAACAAACCATTTATTTTATAGCGAATACGGGAGGAGTATTCGATAATTATGCCGGGACGTTGGGGAAACTGAAAAGTGATCCGTTTTCCCTTTCAGAAACAGATATACGGGATGGGAAAATGGTGATGACAGGAAGCCTGGTTACTGCTATTCATGCAGAAATCGAACAAAAGATAACCCTGACACGCCGCCTGGCGAAGATTGTTTTTAACATAGATACTTCAGGGTTGCCGGGCGGTTCCGAGTTTAATCCTGTCTGGCTTCAGTTACAGTCGATACCGTCCGTTTCCTGTCTGTTTCCGGCTACGGGAACCGATGCGACTACTCCGGAAGCGAATGCTGATCTGTATACCAATTCAGCACCGGTAATCGACAAGGTGTTAGATGGATATGTATGGTATATTCCTGAAAATAAACGGGGAACAAATATGAATAATGCAGGGGAAGCAAATAAAAACGAAAATGCTCCGGCTTACAGTACTTGTGTTTATCTGGAAGGGGATTATTATCCGACAAAAGATAATACAGCCGATGCCAAAAAAGTGTATTATAAATTATATCCGGGAAAAGATATAATCAGTGATTTTAATATCGAGGGAAACAAAGTATATAATGTTACTCTGAAAATAACCGGTATGGATAATGCAGCAAACGATAAACGAATTGATGTAATCGATATGCCGGATCCGTTGCCTGGTGCTAACTGCTATATGGTAGTTCCCGGCAATACGCTTACTTTCAATCCGTATGCTGCTCCGGGTGTTGATGTAAGTCAAACAGGTATATCATATAACGGCCGGTTGGGGAGTGATAAAGACAACAGCAAGATCCATCACATCGGTATCGTTTGGCAAACAGAGATTGGTTTGATAAAAGAGTTGTATTACTTGGTCAATAGTGGTGAAATACGGCTGGTAACAGACAATAAGATTGGAAATGCATTGATTGCAGCTTACGACGCAGACAACAGAATTTTATGGAGTTGGCATATCTGGGTAACTGAATATATTTTAGGCAATGTGAATGACAACATGAGTGATAATAGTGCTGCTGCAACACCTGAAGGGAATGTCTATAAATGGGAGGGGTATATCTGGATGGATCGGAGTATCGGAGCGTTGTCGGCAAAGCTCGGTGTAAAGTCGTATGGAATGATTTTTCAATGGGGACGAAAAGACCCGTTTACACCGGCAAGTGCGGTGGGAAGCAATGTAGAAGGAATTCCAATTTATGATGTTAATGGAAATAAGGTTTATCCCTCTGGAAAATCGTATAATACATTTACTGATTATCTTTTCAACGAGGCGATGAATAATCCGACTATGTTTTATTCATTTACAAGTGAATGGATATCTGATTGGTATGGAACTCCTGGACATCTACAGTTATGGGATTATCCAAACAAAACCTGTTTTGATCCTTGTCCGGCAGGGTGGTGTATGCCTCCAATTGATGCAATAAAAAATATCAGCAAAAGTAGCGGGAAAACAACTATTGTTTATGATAAAAATAGTAACCAGCAAAATAACAGGGTTTATGCAAATAACCTGCCGGATTTATTTTGGTCTTATCTGGGAATTAGAGAGCAATATACAGGACTGGTCGATGCAGCAGGAGTAACTGGTATTTTTTGGACAGCAGGGTATCATACCAATAACCTACCTCGTATTTATGGCGGTTTTGAAGCGCAATATAATACTTATAAGACTGGTAGTGGGGAAACCACACATATTTATCGTAACTCCAAAGATGGTTTAGGTGGGCGTTGTGTAAAAATATCATCCGGTAATTAATCAATAACAACCCAATATGAACAAAACAGACTTATCCAAACAAATCGCCAAGCGAATGAATATCTCGGAGATACAGGCACGGATTTTCATTGCAACCTTTCTGGAAATCGTGGCGGATACTCTGGAAGAAGAGCAGGCCATCTGTCTGAACGATTTCGGAACGCTGTCCCCCTGGATGCAGACAGAACGGCTGGGGCGTAACCCCAAGACTGGCGTACCGATCATGATACGCCCTCGTAAAAGCGTTAAGTTTAAACCGGGCAAAGGGTTGTTGAATGTATTAAACAAAAGGTAAAGACAACGGCGAAAAGATTTCCGTGCCCCGCACCATAGCCGTCAAGCACGGGGACAAGGTAAGGCGAATAAATTCATTTTTGTCTGACTGCGATAAAAGTTCCATATCTCCGAGTTCTGTACCTTTCGAGGTAGAAAAACCAATGTGTATTATTTGTCCATTGAACGTTCAGATGAATTTTTTGATGATGCACCATACTATATTCGGAAATAGTTTTACCTTTGCTGCAAACAAAATCTTTATGCTATGAATACTAAAGGAGAAATTATTCTTTACCATCCCGAAAATACTCTTGAGATAGAAGTACGCATGGAAGATGAGACTGTTTGGTTGACTCAGGCACAAATGGTGGAATTGTTTCAGTCTACAAAACAGAATATCAGTTTACACATTAATAATGTATATAAAGAAAACGAGTTAGATAGAAACTCAACTGTCAAGGAATACTTGACAGTTCAAAAAGAAGGAAATCGCTCTGTTAAACGAAAGATAGAGTATTATAATTTAGATGTGATAATATCTGTAGGTTATCGTGTTAAGTCTAAACGAGGTACTCTATTTCGCCAGTGGGCCTTAAAAATAATAAGAGATTATTTGTTGGAAGGAAATTCTATAAATAAGCGAATAGAGCGTATAGAGGAACGGATAGATACTAAATTTTCTGAATACGATCAGAAGTTTGATTTTTTTATTCGTACCTCCCTTCCTCCAGTTGAAGGTATCTTCTTTGACGGTCAGTTGTTTGATGCATATAAATTTGCGGCGGATTTGATAAAGTCGGCTCGCCACTCTATTATCCTTATCGATAATTACGTAGATGAAAGTGTGTTGATGTTGTTAACAAAACGTGATGTAAATGTTACGGCAACAATTTATACAGCCCAAATATCAAAACAACTGGCTTTAGATTTGCATCGTCATAATGCTCAATACGAACCGATCGCTATCAGGCAATTCAAACAATCGCATGATCGTTTTCTCTTGATCGATGAAAAGGATATTTATCATATCGGTGCTTCCTTGAAAGACCTGGGAAAGAAATGGTTTGCCTTTTCAAAACTTAATTTGGATATAAATGATATAATGGGGAAGATTGTTTGAGATTGATCTTAGTTTTTGATTCATAAAGTCTATATCCTGTTAGCACCATTGTTGTTTTCGCTTAGCGAAAACAACAATAGCAACTACAGAAGCCGAAATTATTTCGGCTACTGGGACTGATAACCAGATACCTACTGTGCCGAACCACACCGGCAGGATCAAAAAACATATCACCGGTAATATCCCGCGTATCGTAGTGAAGATCAGTGCCCGTCTGACATTCCCGATCGACATATAATACCCAATGGCAACTACATTGATCCCGAAGAATATAAAGTCTAGCGAGAAATAAGGCAATCCTTCGGATGCAAGTATTCCGGCAGGATGGGTAAGATCGGGTATAAACATTGATACGATCGTTTGGTTGAACAGGATTGATACCAAAACAAATACCGTACTGATCCCTATCGCCGAAGATAAAGCCAATCGGACAGCCTTTATATACCGGGCTGGCTGCTTCAATCCATAATTATAACTGACGATCGGTTGTGCCGATTGTATGACTGCGTTGAAAACCATAAATACAACAGGAAACAGATAATTAATCACACTGAAAGCAGCCACTCCATCCACTCCGATATAACGGCTGAATGTATAATTACCGGTTATTGCCATCACAGAAATAGTTATTTCACTCAACAACACCGGAAATCCTAACCGACAGATTGAAACTGTATTACTAAAAGCGAACCGTATATTTCTCCCATTGATACGAGGTTTGATAAGCCGTATGGGAGAAGATCTTCTCATCAGGAAGCAAACAAGCATTATTGCGCCTACAGTCTGTCCCAGCCCTGTTGCGAAAGCAGCACCGAACAATCCCCATTTGAATACAAAGATAAACAGGTAGTCGAGTATGATATTTAAAATCGTGGCAACGCTTAAACAGAGCAAACTGTAATTCGGACTGCTTATCCTGACAAAGAAAGGTAGTGAACTCAGCGCCATCTGGAATACCGAGAAACAGGAGAATGTGACCAGGTATTCACTGGCTTGGCTGACGATACCGGTTGGTGCACCCAGCAAGATCACAATTTCATCCGGAAAACATACACCAATAATGGAAAACAAAAACATCAGTAGTGATGAAATGATGAACGATTCGGTAATCACCACATTTGCACTGCTTCGCTTCCCTTTCGAAAGATGGATCGTTGCGATGATCGCTGCTCCCATACCGAACATCAGTCCGATACCGGTCATGACGGTAAAGATCGGCACGACTATATTGATGGCGGCCAGGGCATCGCTTCCGAGCCCGTTTCCTACGAATATTCCGTCTACAATTATAAACAGGGCTCCAAATACCATTCCCAGAATGTTGGGTATTAATTGTTTAATAAACAACTTCCCGATACTTCCGCCTGCATAATCCATTTTTAATTTTGACATAGCTGAAATGTTTAAACGATTTATTTTTTTAACGCAGCAAAGGTAAGTCGTTATAAATACCTAATCTTTTTCATAAGTACGACTGTATTGTTCATTATCGCAACTATTTTGTTGGTTTTATTTTGAAAAAGGACTATTTTTGTGTATTAAAATAAACTGATGGAAAAGGATCTTTCGTTTTTTAATGGGGCGTTCTGGTACAGCGAGACGAATCTGGATATGCTGCTTAACTATCCGTATAGGATGGAAGGTGGTTTTATTTTATTGTGCACGGAAGGAGAGGCTGTTGTCTCGGTAGGGGTACAGAAGTGTGAGATCGTAAAAAATACGGAGATGATCGTTTTGCCGGGTACGACCTTTTATCTGCTGAGTGCATCGGAAACATTTCATGTCAAGATATTGACGTTCCCCAAAGAGGTATATGATGAGGTAAGTCTTCGTTTGGGAGTACCTTTTTCTAGTTATCTGCGTGAAACTCCCAGTTATACTTATCCGGATGAGTCTTCGCTATTAAAGAATATTGCTGTCTGGATGAATATGGGAAAGCTGATCTATGAGGATAAAGACAATCAGTTCAATGCCCTGATGTTGCGTAATTTTATACAGAATTATCTTTTATGGCTGTATGATAAGAGTATACATTATTTTAAGCAGACAATCGGTAAGTTCAGCCGTAAACAGGAACGGTATCATCAGTTTATGTCTTTGCTCGATACGCATTGCCGCGAACAGCGTGATGCCTTGTTCTATGCCGATAAACTTTGCATAACGCTTTCTTATCTCCGCATGGTTTGCCATGCTTGCAGCTCTTTTGCCTCTCCGAAAGAGATTATCGATAAGCGGGTGATCCTGGAAATAAAAGTGCTTCTTCAATCTACCGAATATACCATTCAGGAGATAGCCGAAATACTCCATTTCCCTGATCAGTCTTATCTGGGACGGTATTTCAAAAGACATACAGGGATGGCAGCCACAGAGTACAGGATTTTACAGAACAGTGTTCTTTGATCTTTTCCATGCAGGGTCTTTAACCAGTATTTTCTGATATATGGGGCAGTCAGGCGTGTGAGCCCCTTCGAGATATCCGGTACTTAACAGAAACTCGTTGACGATCTCCCCACCGGTGAATTTGAATGTTTGTTTGAATAGTTTCGTCCATTCGTCTTTGGTTTTAGGGTGATGATGATCCAGCCAGCTTTTGAATGAGCCGTATTCCTTTTTCAGTTCCATAATAACCTGCGCATTATGGATGGCGGCTTTTATTTTTAGCCTGTTACGGATGATACCGGGATCGGACAAAAGTCTGGCTTCGTCTGTTTCCGTATAGTTTGCAATCGTTTCGATATCGAACTTATCGTAGGCCATACGGAAGGCAGCTTCTTTTCTCAATATGGTCGACCAGCTCAAGCCTGCCTGATTGATTTCCAGAAGGAGCCTGCCGAACAGCTCGTTATCGTCTTCAATGGGGAAACCATATTTCTCATCGTGATATGTTTTGTTAAGATCGAGAGCCCAACCAGTGATGGTATTTATGTATTCGCAGTATGACATGATTCGGTAATTATTGATTATAGCAGATAAAGATAATCAAATATCTTTGATCTGACTTATTGGTCTGGTTATTTGTTTTTCTTGTAACTTTGTAACTTTAATAAAAATGAACTGTTGATGTCCGCAAACCATATATTAATCATTGCATTAAGTAACCATCCCGTTTTGGGGCCTTTACTTATTCCTTATTTTGCCAAAGCTGTATCTCCGGATGTGATCGGGGTGGAGGAGCAGGCTACCCATGCCGGGAGCGAGGTTCAGTTGTCCGATATGGAGAAACGGGCGATTGCCATTGCACAGAGTTATTCGGAGAAGAACTTGATGCAGGTGTATTCCAGACAGCGTACTGTTGCTGCTTTCCTGAGTTCGATAACGCCGGAATTGTTGAAGAAACAGCTTCGTCCGTTTATAGATAAGAAAATAAGGGAGATGGTCCGGTTGATGCGGGCGAATCATTTACCTGTCTATTTCAAGGAACCCGGAGTCAAACAGCTTTATGGACATGACCGGATACGTTTTTCAGAAAAAGAGGCGGAGATTTCTTTTCGTTTCGAGATAACGGATCATTCTTTTCGTTATGCAGCTATCTGCCGGATGGATGAGGAAGAGATCCCTTTATTGAAGAAGAGGCGGTTGATGTTGCTATCTTCTAAACCGGCTATTTTTCTGCTCGATGACCGGTTACTGGCTTTCAAGCGGATTGAAGCATCGAAAGTTACTCCTTTTCAGACTCGGAAATATGTGGAAGTGCCGCTGGCTGATGCCGAAAAGTATCTGGAGATGGTCGCACTTCCTTTGATTGGTGACTATCCCAGCGAATCTTCCGGTTTTGATATTATTCGGGAGGCACGAACCTGTATCCCAGAATTATCGGTCGAACGGTCTATAGATGACGAACCGGCATTACAATTGCGATTCCGGTACGGAGACCGGCACTTCTCACCGGGAAAGAAATGCGAGTTTACTTATCCCCGGTTGGAAAAGGTGGATGGTAAACCTGTCATTTATTATTTTACACGCGACCCGCGGTTGGAACAAACTTATATCAGCCTGCTCGAACAATGGAACTTCAAACAGATTACAGATACCCAATTTGTCCGGACTGCGGAGTCGGGCGGATATACTTTTATCGATTGGCTGCAACAACATAAAGCGGAACTGGAGTCTTGCTTCTCTTTTATAAAGACAGATACATCGCTGAGTTTTTATCTGGGAGAAGTTTCGCTTACACAGGAGATAGCTTCTTCTCCCGACTGGTTCGATATTCGTATAATGGTTCGTATGGGTGATTACCAATTTCCTTTTATCCGTTTCAGAAAACATATTCAGGAAGGGAAGCGGGAGTTTGTATTGCCGGACGGACAGGTGGCTTTGTTACCTGAGGACTGGTTTGAGAAGTATAGCGATTTGTTTGCCTTCGGCGACGATCGGACAGAGGAGATCAGAGTGCGGAAAATGCATTTGGGGATCGTTTCTGCATTGGAGCAGGACGATACTTTATCGAAGGAATATGTGCAAAAAGAACCGGTGGCTGTTCCGCCTAAAATAAAAGCCACCTTGCGTCCGTACCAACAGGAAGGTTTTTCATGGCTGGTTCATTTGGCGGCAAACGGGTTCGGTGGTTGCTTGGCGGATGATATGGGGCTGGGAAAAACATTACAGACGATAACTTTGCTGCAACATATATATGATCCGGAAGAGCTTGTAGAGCTTACTCTGCCTGAAGCTGAACCGGCAAACATCACGGTCGACTCCGGTGGACAACTCTCGTTCTTCGGAATGGATTTGCCGGATGAAGAACCGTATGAGGAAAAGAAAAAAGAGAAGGAGGAGGCGCTTCTCCCTGCATCCCTGATTGTCGTACCTACCTCTTTGTTACCGAACTGGAAACGGGAGATTCGTAAGTTCAGCACATTGAGTGTTTATACTTATACAGGTGACCAGAAGAGGAGGGAACCCTGGAAGAGCTTCAACCGGTATAATATCGTGTTGATCACTTATGGGCTTCTTCGGAGGGATATCGAGTTGTTGGAGAAGTATCGTTTTACCTATGTGATACTGGATGAAAGCCAGAATATAAAGAATCCGGCTTCCATGACATACCATTCGGTTGTCCGCCTGCAATGTGAGCATCGCCTGGTACTGACCGGAACGCCGATCGAAAACTCGCTGAAAGACTTATGGGCGCAATTCAATTTTATCAATCCCGGCTTGCTGGGATCTGCGGATGGTTTCAGGAAATATTTTATTCTGCCGATTACGAAAGAGGGTAATGAGAAAGCAGCTAAAAGATTGCAGGAGATTATCCGTCCTTTCTTCCTGCGGCGAACCAAACAACAGGTGGCTCCCGAACTTCCCCCGTTGACGGAAGAGGTGGTATTCTGTGAAATGACACCGGAGCAGCGGGAAGTCTACCAAAAAGAAAAGAATGCATTGCGGAATACAATCTTGCAGGAACGCAATAAAAATGCATTTGTCGCTCTGAACGGGATCACCCGTTTGCGTCAGCTGGCTAATCATCCTCGAATGGTGATGCCGGATTATACGGGTAGTTCGGGAAAGATAGAGCAGGTGCTGGATGCCTTTGAAACATTGGTCAGTGAAGGACATAAGGTATTGATCTTCTCCTCTTTTGTCACGCATCTGGATTTGTTGGCGAAGGCATTTACCGAACGTGACTGGCCATATGCAATGCTTACCGGCAGTACAGTCGATAGGGAAAGGGAGATTACCCGCTTCTCGACCCGGCCTGATGTTTCTGCCTTTTTCATTTCGCTAAAGGCCGGTGGAGTCGGTTTGAACCTGACGGATGCCGACTATGTATTCATCATCGATCCCTGGTGGAACCCGGCAGCAGAGTTACAGGCGGAAGGCCGTGCCCACCGTATCGGACAGGAAAAGCAGGTCTTTGTCTACCGTTTCATCACTGCCGACACGATCGAGGAGAAGATACGCAACCTCCAGGAATCCAAGAGCGAACTGGCCGAAACATTCATCACCGAAAACGATCCGCTGAAGTCGCTGACAGATAAAGAGTGGGAGGATTTGCTATGATCGGGTGTTATTAATTATATCATATCCCCTTAATCTCCTTACAGATTTTATATTCGCGATCGGCTCTTTCTTTGAAATTGTAACTTTGTCGAAACAATGCGGAAATATATAATATTTTAACCAAATGCCGGATAAAATGATTATTTCTATTAATATGTCAATTATTTTGCATTAATATGAACAATGTGTTTGATAAAGTGCGTATCTTTGCAGTTGAAATAAACAAGATATAACCAGATGGAACAACTTAAACATGAGTGTGGAGTCGCCATGGTCCGGTTACTAAAGCCTTTAGAGTATTATCATCAAAAGTATGGTACCTGGATGTACGGCCTGAATAAACTCTACTTACTGATGGAAAAGCAGCATAACCGCGGACAAGAAGGAGCCGGTTTAGCCTGCGTGAAGTTAGAAGCAAGCCCCGGTGAAGAATATATGTTTCGGGAAAGAGCGTTGGGAACAGGAGCTATAACCGAGATATTCGCCGCCGTTCACGATCATTACAAAGATTTACTACCCGGTAAATTAAACGATCCGCTTTTCGCTAAAGCAAACCTTCCTTTCGCCGGAGAACTTTATATGGGTCACCTCCGTTACAGCACAACCGGTAAGTCCGGTATTTCCTACGTCCATCCTTTTTTACGCCGCAACAACTGGAGAGCCAAGAACCTCGCTCTTTGCGGAAATTTCAACCTCACAAACGTAAATGATATTTTTGAAGAGATAACGGCTATCGGACAACATCCACGTAAGTATGCCGATACCTACATCATGCTCGAACAGATGGGACACCGCCTGGATCGCGAGATAGAGCGTTTGTATCAGAAATATGAGGGGGAAGGACTGAAAGGGATGGAGATCACAAGCGCTATCGAAGCACATGTCGATCTCTCGAACGTACTGAAACGATGCGTGCCGACCTGGGACGGTGGGTTTGTGATCTGCGGCCTGACCGGTAGCGGCGAGTCGTTCAGTGTACGTGACCCGTGGGGAATCCGTCCGGCCTTCTATTATGCGGATGACGAGATCGTGGTACTGGCTTCCGAACGTCCGGTTATCCAGACAGCCATGAATGTACAGGCTGAAGATATAAAAGAATTGCAGCGTGGCGAGGCGATGTTTATCAGCAAAGAGGGACAGTTCAGAACCTCGCAGATCGTCGAACCGAAGGAGAATAAAGCCTGCTCGTTCGAACGTATCTACTTTTCCCGCGGTAGCGACGTGGATATCTACCGAGAACGTAAAAGGCTGGGGGAAAACCTGGTGCAGCCGATCCTGAAAGCGGTCGACCATGATATCAGGCATACCGTCTTCTCCTTTATCCCCAACACGGCCGAGGTTGCCTATTTCGGTATGCAGGAAGGACTGAACAACCACCTGAACAAACTGAAAAAGGAATGGATTGCCGACCGCAGCCACCTTTTGCAGGAAGAAGAGCTCGATCAGATACTTTCCATGCGTGTCCGTGCCGAAAAGGTTGCGATTAAAGACATAAAATTACGTACCTTTATCGCCGAAGGAAACAGCCGCAACGACCTGGCCGCCCATGTATATGATATTACCTACGGAAGTATCGAACCTTTCGTCGATAATCTGGTTGTAATAGATGATAGCATCGTCAGGGGAACAACATTGAAACAGAGTATTATCGGCATATTAGATCGTTTGCATCCGAAGAAGATCGTGATCGTTTCTTCATCACCGCAAGTTCGTTATCCGGACTATTACGGCATCGATATGTCGCGTATGAATGAGTTTATCGCATTCAGGGCGGCGGTGGCTTTGCTGAAAGACCGTGGGATGGAGTCGGTGCTGACGGAGGCTTACCGGAAAGCGAAACAGCAACAGGCGCAGCCGGATGGCTCGATCGTCAACTATGTGAAGGAGATTTATGCCCCGTTCACCGACGAGGAGATCTCCGCCAAGATGGTTGAATTGCTTACCCCGGCAGGTACGCGGGCAAAGGTCGAGATTGTTTATCAGACGCTCGAAGGCTTGCACGCCTCTTGTCCGAACCATCCGGGCGACTGGTATTTCTCCGGCGATTATCCGACCCCGGGCGGTGCACGCATGGTGAACAATGCCTTCATACATTATATGGAAGAAGAATATTTAGTCAAATGACACAAGATATAGATTATATGCAAACAGAAAAAACAGCAACTTTGATCTTAGACGACGGGACTGTTTTTCGCGGCTTTTCTTTTGGCTGCGAAAAAGAGGTAACCGGCGAAGTAGTGTTCAACACTGCCATGACAGGTTATCCTGAAAGTCTGACCGACCCTTCTTATGCCGGCCAACTGATGGTGTTAACTTATCCGTTGGTGGGAAATTACGGTGTACCCGCCCGTACGTTCGGAGCGGATGGAATTGCCACTTTCATGGAGAGTGAGAAGATTCATGCCGATGCCATTATCGTAAGCGATTACAGTCATGAGTATAGTCATTGGAATGCTGTAGAAAGTTTGGGAAGCTGGTTGGAGGAAGAAGGTATCCCGGGAATTTACGGGATAGATACACGTGCCTTGACCAAGAAACTGCGCGAACATGGCGTGATGATGGGAAAGATTGTGATTGGCGGGGAGAAAGCCGAAGCAACCGATTTCGGAGAGTACGCGAATGTGAATTATGTAGATAAAGTGTCCTGTAAGGAAGTGATCACTTACGGGGAAGGCGAAGGCAAAAAGCGGGTTGTCCTGATGGACTGCGGGGTGAAGCATAACATCATCCGCTGCCTGCTGAAGCGTAATGTAACGGTTATCCGCGTACCCTGGGATTACGATTTCAATACGCTGGAATACGACGGCCTGTTCATCAGCAACGGCCCCGGCGACCCGGATACCTGTGATGCGGCCGTCCAGAATATCCGCAAGGCACTCTCCGGAGATAAGCCGATTTGCGGTATCTGCATGGGCAACCAACTGCTGGCAAAAGCCGGAGGCGCATCTATCTATAAACTGAAATACGGACACCGCAGCCATAACCAGCCGGTCCGCATGGTAGGGACGGAGAAATGCTTCATCACCTCACAGAACCACGGGTATGCGGTGGATAACGATACACTGGGTGCTGACTGGGAACCGCTCTTCATCAATATGAACGACGGTACGAACGAAGGTATCAAACATAAAACGAAACCTTTCTTCTCCTCACAGTTCCACCCGGAAGCTTGTAGCGGCCCGACGGATACGGAGTTTATGTTCGATAAGTTCGTGGAATTGCTGTAATATTAATCCCATAAGATACTGATAGATAAATGAAAGAAGATATAAAGAAAGTCCTGATACTAGGAAGCGGCGCCCTCAAGATCGGTGAGGCGGGCGAGTTCGACTATTCAGGCAGTCAGGCATTGAAAGCCATCAAGGAAGAGGGCATCCAGACGGTGCTTATCAACCCGAACATTGCAACGGTACAGACTTCGGAAGGGGTTGCGGACACGGTTTATTTCCTGCCCGTCACTCCTTTCTTTGTGGAAAAGGTGATCGAAAAGGAACGTCCCGAAGGTATCCTGCTGGCATTCGGCGGACAGACGGCGCTCAACTGCGGTGTGGCGCTTTACCAGAGCGGCGTGCTTGAAAAATATAACGTCCGCGTGCTGGGAACTCCGGTACAAGCCATCATGGACACGGAAGACCGTGAATTGTTTGTCCGCAAGCTGGACGAGATCGATGTAAAGACGATCAAGAGTGAGGCGGTGGAGAACGCTGCCGATGCCCGCCGTGCCGCCGCCGAGCTGGGTTATCCGGTGATCGTGCGTGCCGCTTATGCGTTGGGAGGTCTGGGTTCAGGCTTCTGCGACAATGAAGAAGAACTGGACGTGCTGGTCGAAAAAGCCTTCTCTTTCTCTCCCCAGGTATTGGTGGAGAAGAGCCTGAAAGGGTGGAAGGAAGTGGAATACGAGGTGGTGCGCGACCGCTTCGACAACTGTATCACGGTGTGTAACATGGAAAACTTCGACCCGCTGGGCATCCATACCGGCGAGTCTATCGTGATCGCCCCTTCACAAACGCTGACCAATACGGACTATCATAAACTGCGCGAACTGGCTATCCGCATCATCCGCCATATCGGAATTGTAGGAGAATGTAACGTGCAGTACGCCTACGATCCCGAATCGGAAGACTACCGGGTGATCGAAGTCAATGCCCGCCTGAGCCGTTCATCCGCTCTGGCATCGAAAGCAACCGGTTATCCGCTGGCTTTCGTGGCAGCCAAATTAGGTCTGGGCTACGGCCTGTTCGACCTGAAAAACTCGGTGACAAAGACAACAAGCGCTTTCTTCGAACCGGCACTCGACTATGTAGTATGTAAGATACCGCGTTGGGACTTAGGTAAGTTCCACGGTGTAGCCCGCGAACTGGGTTCAAGTATGAAGTCGGTAGGAGAGGTAATGGCGATCGGCCGTACCTTCGAAGAAGCGATCCAGAAAGGTCTCCGCATGATCGGTCAGGGTATGCACGGCTTCGTGGAAAACAAAGAGCTGGTCATTCCCGATATCGACAAGGCGTTGAACGAGCCGACCGACCGTCGTATCTTCGTCATCAGCAAGGCCTTCCGCGCCGGTTACACGATCGACCAGATACACGACCTGACAAAGATCGACAAATGGTTCCTTCAGAAACTATATAATATCATCCAGACTGCCGGAGCCCTGGAAAGCTTCAGCAAGATAACCGATATACCCGACGACCTGTTCCGTCTGGCCAAAGTGCAGGGTTTCTCTGATTTCCAGATTGCCCGCGCCATCTTCAAAGATAAAATGGAAGACGGCGAAAGAGCCATCCTGCAGGTGCGCCAGGATCGTAAATACCGCGGTATCCTTCCGGTAGTGAAACAGATCGATACCCTCGCCGCCGAATATCCGGCACAGACCAACTACTTGTATCTGACTTACAGCGGAACAGAGAATGATGTGCAGTATGTAGGAGACAAACGTTCTATCGTGGTACTGGGTTCGGGTGCTTACCGTATCGGTAGCTCGGTTGAGTTCGACTGGTGCGGGGTGCAGGCGCTGAACACGATCCGCAAGGAGGGTTGGCGCTCGGTGATGATCAACTATAACCCCGAAACGGTTTCTACCGACTACGATATGTGCGACCGTCTTTACTTCGACGAACTGACCTTCGAACGGGTGATGGACATTCTCGAACTCGAAAATCCGCACGGCGTGATCGTCTCTACCGGAGGGCAGATACCGAACAACCTGGCGATGCGCCTGGACGAACAGCATGTAAATATCCTCGGAACATCCGCGAAGAGTATCGACAATGCCGAAGACCGCGAGAAGTTCTCCGCCATGCTCGACCGCATCGGAGTAGACCAACCGCGTTGGAAAGAGCTTTCTTCTATGGACGATATCAATACATTCGTGGAGGAGGTAGGCTTCCCGGTACTGGTTCGCCCGAGTTATGTGCTGAGTGGTGCGGCGATGAATGTCTGCTCCAACCAGGAAGAGCTGGAACGTTTCCTTCAACTGGCGGCCAACGTCAGCAAGAAGCATCCGGTGGTAGTCAGTCAGTTCATCGAACATGCCAAAGAGGTAGAAATGGATGCCGTGGCCGATCATGGCGAGATCGTGATGTATGCCATTAGTGAACATATCGAGTTTGCCGGCGTGCATTCCGGTGACGCGACGATTCAGTTCCCGGCACAGAAGCTGTATGTGGAAACGGTACGCCGCATCAAACGTATCAGCAAGCAGATCGCGAAGGAGCTGAATATCTCCGGCCCGTTCAATATCCAATATCTGGCGAAGGGCAACGAGATCAAGGTTATCGAATGTAACCTCCGCGCTTCTCGTAGTTTCCCCTTCGTGAGCAAGGTGTTAAAGATAAACTTCATCGAACTGGCTACCCGTATCATGCTGGGCTTGCCTGTCGAAAAGCCGCATAAGAATGCGTTTGACCTCGATTATGTAGGTATCAAAGCTTCTCAGTTCTCCTTCAACCGCTTGCAGAAAGCCGACCCGGTGCTGGGTGTGGATATGGCATCGACCGGTGAAGTAGGTTGTCTTGGCGATGATCTTTCGGAAGCAGTGCTGACCAGTATGTTGTCGGTCGGACAGCGTATCCCGGCAAAGAATATCCTGCTCTCGACCGGAACACCGAAGCAGAAAGTAGCTATGCTGGATGCAGCGAAGATGCTTGCCCGGAAAGGTTACAGCCTGTTCGCTACCGGCGGAACACACCGTTTCCTGGAAGAAAACAATATCCCGAGTACCTTGGTCTACTGGCCGAGTGAAGAAGGCAAACAGCCGCAGGCACTCGCCATGCTGCATGAAAAGAAGATCGACATGGTGGTCAATATCCCACGCGACCTTTCCGCCGGAGAGTTGGACAACGGCTATAAGATCCGCCGTGCCGCTACCGACCTGAATGTCCCTCTGATCACGAATGCCCGCTTGGCAAGTGCCTTTATCGAAGCATTCTGCACCTTATCGATCGACGATATAGAGATCAAGAGCTGGCAGGAATATAAATAATCTCCGGATATATAGAAAAAACGAAAGGTGTACCTGTTCCGTATCGGGGTACACCTTTTGTTTTTTTAGTCAGCCGGAATATCTTATTCTTCAGATTACAACCATCCTCGCTGTTCTTTTATTTTACGGAGTAAGTCAGTAGAAGTGATAAACTGTCCGGTTGTGAAATCACTTTCTGCTCTTTTGATTCAGGGAGTTGGTGACTCTTTTGCCGGGTTTGAACTTGACGCTGAGACGGGGAGGGATAAGGCAGGGTGTGCCTGTTTTGGGGTTGCGGCCAGGACGGGCAGATTGGTGCCAGGGGACAAAGGTGCCGAAGTTTTGTAGACAGATGTGGTTGCCTTCGCGGATCTCTTCGGTTAATATACTTTCCAGAAGGCTTAGGAACTCGTTTGCCTCTTTTCTTTTCAAGGTGGAGAGGTCGCACATCCGGTTGATTAATTCTTGTTTGTTCATTTTATTCAATGGGTTGATTTGTTACATAAGTAATGTGCCAATGGAGATAATGATTGTTTCATTATTTGGCAGATTTGAATGTTACTTTTCTCTTGAAAGAAAAGTAACCAAAAGTTCAAGGCTGCACCGGCTTCG
>OGJY01001873.1_pt1 | contig 22913 bp, 28 predicted proteins | sample 1572231 | NCBI WGS metagenome assembly OGJY01 (sample SAMEA2582121, study PRJEB24529) | metagenome | biome: Human gut stool | place: China | collected 2011
CTGCCTGTGCTGTCTGAAGCTTCTGTTCTGTTTTTTTCTGCCCTGAACTGACTGTTAGCACTGTTCCAATTAAAGTCAATCCTCCTGCCACTAAAGCAGATATAATCGATTCCAAATGACCAACCTCCCTCTTTCTTTATAAAACCATTATAAATCTGCCAAGCCTTGTATTTGTGCCATTTTGCAACGCAAAAAGCGCCGGACAATTAATCTGATAGACTAATCATTCGGCGCACGGCACTGCTTTATTTTGTTGCTATTATTATACACCACAATTCATATAAAGCAAATATTTTAAATCGCAATTCTGTGATTTTAAGAAAATGTACTGATTATCTGAATTTACATTTGCAAATTATTACCTTATAATTTTTTTGAGAGAGTCATCTACGAAATTGATTTAAAAAATACCTTCCCAGATGACTTTTCTCCTCCCAGCGTGTTATACGAGCCGGAATTATCCGGCTCTTTTTATTTTACCATGTTGCATCACTGGAACCAGAGTTTAACTTACAATTATTTATCTGTATGCAGAACTATACAATTCATTTAAAAGACACAAAGGATAACTAAATTACCTTCCAACCGCTCCAATTAGAAGTATCTGGATTATACATTTTAATCCAAATTCTTCCGGGTGAAGGATATGCCTCAGTCAACCTTACGATTACTTTGTAGGCTTTTGAAGCACTCTTAATCGTCAAAACTTCTCTATATGCGTAAAATGCACCATCGGTAACGGGGGAATTTAATAACTTAGATGCGTCTTCTGTGGCAATCACTCCATAACTATTAGATTCTCCTGTTGGATCTTTAAAGTTTATAATCAAGACATCAGTCAGTAATCGGTCACTGCCTTTACAAAAGTTCTGTTTTTTACTAACAGCCTGGATTCCTTCGCTTAACAAACCTAAACTCTGGGTGACATCCTCTATTGCATCTTTATTTTCTGCTATCGCTCCGGTCACAGTTCCATCACCGATACCAGATATATCAGTCGTTCCTATTTTTTTAGTATTACTATTTGCCAAATCATAAGCAGCTTTTACAGCTTTTGGCGTTGCCGCCACTCCAGCAGTTGATGCACTTGTACTTGATGTGCTGTCTGATAATTTTACATGTCCCAAAACTGAATTGGTAGCTTTAGATGTTGTATGACTTATTAATGTACTGACTGCCTTTGCAATCTTTCCAAACGCTACAGACGTTTTTTCACCACTGACCAACGAACTTAAGCTTAATGCTTCTGTGTATGTTGGTGTTTGGTCATTTGTTGCAACATTTGGCACATTTCCAAGTCCTATCTGATTCTTCGTCACGCCATGAGGGTTAGATTTATTTGCCACATGACTTATTAATGTACTGACTGCCTTTGCAATCTTTCCAAACGCTACAGTAATCATTTCTCCACTATTCAAATCTGACATGGCTGTAGACACTTCATAAGCTGGCTGCTTTAATCCATTAATCTCACGATCAATGATGTCCATGTTTTCATTCTGCACATTAATATCATAAAATTCATCCTCTGACGGCTTTGTTAAATTCAAATTTGTTGTTTTACTAGACATTCGTCAACACTTCCTCTCTCACTTGTTTCTGTGTGTATACTGCCAACTGCGCATGCGTGTAATGTGAAAGTATTTCATGCGTATTAAACACACTAACCGAAATAACCATATTAGCTGGCACAACACGTCTTAACATATCACACACATCCTGGTAATTATTCTCATTGTCTAAAGCTAATTTAACATTGAGTAAATATTTATCTGCGCTTAGAATCAGGAGATACCCATTCTCTCCGCACATTCTTTTTAATTGCTGTTCCAATACCGGCAGTGTATATGGAAGCTGTTCATTCAATTTAACCAAAATTCTAAATTTTCTCTCGTCTTGCGTATCTGTATCTTTTGGAATAATTCCAAGAATTTTCTCCATACGCTCTATGCCGATAGAAGATGAATCTGATACAAATTGATTATTCAAGACATTTTCTGCTTGTGGCCAGACTATTTCGAATTCTGACTGTTCAGCTTCCATAATTGCTTTTATTTCTTTATATACCATTAAATATGGTGGCAAATAATCTATTATCTTACGCTCCATCCGTCACACTTCCTCTCACAGGAATGGAATTGGATTCCAATATTAAATTCTCTGCATTTCCATTTATCTTTGTATTTGAAATATCAATTACTCCGGCACAGTCCAAGATTCTTGTTTCAATTTGGCTGATTCGTACAATTAACTGATCAGACGACGCCCAGTTTTTTGCAAGTTCCTGAAAATAAGCGTCAATAGCTTTCTCAATATAATTTCCATATGTTTTCCAACTCCACCCTGTCTGATATACGATATTAGTTTCTATCTGAATCTCCTTTTGGGTCGTGCCATCTACCGTTACGATATGTCCGATTGGAGCTACCGAATCAATCTCTTTTTGTACTTTTTCTATCAATGTGGTTGTAGGCACTGTATAATCTGATGCAATAATAGTTAACTTTACCGTTCCACCGCCATTCCAGACAGGTGTCACTTTTACACCTCCAACGCCTTCTATAGCATTTGTTTTCTGCTTATAGTCTGTAATATTGCCTCCATATGCCTGGCTCACAAGAGTATCAAAATATCTCGATCTGAGATCTTCATCTGATTCTTCATTTTCGCCCGGAATTAAAATAGCCGTGATTTCTGCTGTTTCTAATCCGTTAATATAGTCAATCGGAATCAACTGACCAGAAATCCCATTTGGAAGACTTCCTGCTGTCTCACACACCATCTCATGCACACCATTTCCAATCGGTTCTTTAACTGTATAATTGTAATCTCCACAATTAAATCGCAAACCAGACAAATCCAAGTCAACCGGTTTAAAAGTTCCCTGAACAATCGCATGCGTTGCTGGCTGTCTTGTGATTCCTCTTTCCATGCATCTTTTATCCAGATAAACTCCTTGACAGGTATCTGCAAATGTCTGGTCTAAAGCTGTCTCTAATTCAGTATAAAGAATAGACATTTCAAATGCTGCCGGTGCAAGTGCATCAAATATAATCGCTCCCTCACGCTTATCTAGGGTATCTGGCACCCTAGACAACATGCGTTCCATAATCTTTTCATATGTCATCTCTTCGAACATTAAACACTCACCTCTTTTTCCATCTGAAAATCACCAAAAATGGTGTGTACTGAAAATGTACACACCACCTCATGTTTTTTACTTGTATCAAATTCAAATTGATCTACCGAATTAATTCTTTCATCTTGCAACAATGCTTCTTCGATTCGCCTGGTTATCTCAGGACATGCATATGTTACTGATTCGCCAAATAAATCCACCAATTCTATACCATAATTCCATGAGTATATCGGGTAGACATATCGTTCTGTACATAATATCTTATATACCACCTGCTTCATTGCTTCAATGGTATCCACCGTACCTCTAACGCTTTCACTGATCATTCGATAATTTTTACTCGGCATATCCTCTTCATTTATTTCTGTAAGCAACAAATTATTAACACTTGGAATCATATTTACACCGCCTTATCCAAAATAATATAACTTTGACCGCCCTGGATTCTTGCAAGGATCACTTTATCTCCTGTTTTTAATGCATTATGGATTACTATTTTTTTCGTCCCCTTTTCATATTCCCAATCAACATCAACAGACATCTCATGGTTTGTTACATTACGCGCTATGACAAGTTGTTCTTTCCCAAGTATAAGCTTCTGGTCTACTTTAACTTTTAATGGAGATACGCTTAATACTGTTCCTTCATAAAATCCTGCTGGTCCGGCGGAATTTACTGCATCTAATGCTGCTTGCTTGATCTGTTTGATCAATCCATCAAATTCAGACAAAATCACCACCCCTTAATGTCAAATTCATAAAATTCTCATTTTCTCTAAAAACATGCTTACACGATTCCACCAACATCATAGACTGAACTTTTGCAACTCCTAAATCCAGAATAACAGGTAATAAACATCCTGCCCGGACTGATACATCTCCTATTGCATTCGTAATCTGAAATGATTTTGATTTTCTGTTATACAATTGCAATAAAGATTCAACTTTTTCTTTGCCATTTTCACCCTCAGATAACTTATCGTAATACTGCAGCATTCCCCACTCATTCATTTTAGATGAATCCTGCGCAATATATACATCTCTCTGTCCGGTGTTCTTATTGTCATAAACAATCTTTATTTTGTTATACGTCTGATCATCAATGGATGAGCTATATTTATAATTTTCTCCTGTTTCAGAATCAATCAAAATATTAACTGCCAAATTTGCAATATTTTTCAGTGACAATGAGCCGAAATCATCATATAAAACATACATTTCACCAACATTCATTAAAGTCTGATCCAGACAATCCTGCATGATGTCAAATAAAGATTTTCCGTCTTCCACAAGGGATGGTATTACATAACCGGTATCTTCCACATCTCCAGTCTGCAATTCAAAATCTGCAGCTATCAGCTCTAAAACTTCACCGGCTGTTTTCCCATTAATCACATAAGTATCCTTATTTTTAAAATACCGCAATTGATCATATGCAGTAATCGACAGCACCGGTTCCTTGTCCTTTTCTATTTTAAAAATAAAGCCATAAAACACATTTAATCCATTCCAGCGCAATCTCACTGGATTACCCTCTGTGACATTTAATTTGCTGTCATACATACATTTAAAAGTTAACTTTCCCGGTGATCCATACCTTTCAGTTTCCCATTTAATATCCTCTAGTACGGCGGGAAAATACACAGTATCTCCATTCTGGATTAATAATTCTGCTGACATTTTCCCTCCTATACCGGAATCGTAAATACTTGATTTGGATATATCAAATTAGGATTGCTGATTCCATTTGCATTTGCAATTTTCATATAATATGTTTTTGATCCACTTCCATAAAACTTTTTTGCTATTACACTTAGGCAGTCACCCTTTTTGACGGTATAAGTGGTTGGCAAACCATTAGATGGTGCTGTTGATGTATTACGAGAATTTTTCACCTTTGCTGTTGTCTTTCTCTGCGTAATCGATAAAATAGCTGTTTTCGTTCCATATTCCTTATACTGCTTAAGCTTTATCGATACAGTAACGTCTAAACCGTTCTTGCTTTCTTCCACAATGTTATAATTTTCAAGTGATACTTTCATATTCGTATCAAATAACATCTTTCCGTTAGGAAATGCTCGTGTAACGATAAATTGAAATGGCAGTTTACTTTTTTTCAATGTCTCTATAGCATTCAGAAAGGCCTCTGCTGGCTGATAGCCATTTTTATAAACTGCAAAACCATATTGAACATTCGGTAACAGCGCATCAAATTCAATTTCTGTCAAACTGGCAGATTTCAAAACATTAATTTCACCATCATTTATAAGGTTATATGTTTTATTCTGTCCACCAATTTTAAGAGTAAGCTTCGACGGTGCAACCGGCAACAATGTTTTCCCTAAATAAAAATAATATGCCATTTTATGAATGCACCCCCTCTGCTGCCTGCTGCAATGCTTCTGTTACTCCATTAGCCAAATATGAAATCACTCCATCAAGATCTGTATCCTGGCTTACCGTATTGGTAACGCCGCCCATATTTACATTTACACTTGCTGTTGTAAAACGATTGATGACTTCCCGCTCTGCAAGGTCTCTCATGTACTCCAAATTCTCATTGCTGATATCTACAGAATCTGCAATTGCGCTTGTATCTTTCGAAATATCGCCCAACGTTGAAGCCATTCCATCTGATGTGGAATCATATCCAGTGGAAGTAAGTAAATCCGAAAAACTGTCTGTAGATAATCCACCGGAAAAAACAGAAGATATTTTATCATCAATTCCTTTTCCAAAATCATAACCACTTTGATACGCATCACCATAATTTATACGGTCAAGCGTGTAGTCTTCTGGATTCAACTGATTTGCTGCTGTTCCTCCAGCATCTTCGATTTTTGCATCGATTTTTGCCTGTATTGTATCCTGAAAGCCACTCACCGCATCAGCAAGACTAGATCCAAAGATTGTATCTAGTAATTTTGCCGCGCTTTCAACAACACTCAGTATGAAATTGAAAAGAGACATAAACATGGTTTCAATAGCAATAATCGGATGTTCAAAAACAATTCCAAAAGATGCTGCGAAATTTGCAATTAAATTCCACAGACCGACTCCGACTGTTATAATCCTGTTTACCCATCCTATCACAATATTTCCAATCAGAGCACCGGCTGTAGCGATTACTCCACATATAACACCTGTCGCACTGATAGTTGTACCCTGTACCTTATTAATTGCTGCAACGACCATGTAAATTACTGCTATCACTGCAACAATGGCAAGTACAATCCATGTAAGCGGACAAGCATATAAAGCAGCATTAAATGCAATCTGTGCCGCAGATGCTCCGGTTGTAGCTGCCGCTTCTGTTGCTGTAGCTGTCCCATGCGCAACCGCTCTTATCGCAGCGACCAATTTTAATCCGTTGGAAACTGCTTCATATGCATTATGCATTATAAGCACACCATTATAAAATGCCAGTGCCAATGCCACACTATAAATAATTGGACTGATAATGGACCAGTTATCAGATACGAAAGCGGCTCCCTGAATCAGCGTATTAACCACACTCAGTGATACATTTGCAAGTACAGCCATATCATTTATTGCAGTCTGCGTAAATTGTTTAAATTCCTCACTATTCGCAATCTCATTAATTCTCTGTAATACCGGTTGGAATTTCATTAATGCTGTATTTTGCATAGATGTCCAAATCTGCGACCATGTCATAGGCATATTATTAAACTTGTCGTTGATCTCATCAGAAGCAGAAAAGATTGCCTGTTTTACAATATCAGCTGAAATCTGTCCCTCCGACGCCATCTGCCGGATTTCTCCGATTGGGACTTCGAGATAATTTGCGATCTCCTGTATAAGGTTCGGAGCCTGCTCAAAGATACTATTAAGCTCATCACCACGAAGGACGCCAGAGCCTAATGCCTGTGATAACTGCAACATTGCATTTGAAGCTTCTGTCGTGGATGCGCCGGCAATTACCATCTCTTTTTGTACAAGATTTTCAAAATCAACGACCTCTGCCGAACTGCTAAAAGCATCCTTCGCATTATTTCCGAATTTTGCAACGACTGCTGACATATCTGCAAATGAACCTCTGGCATCCTGCGCAGACGCATACACTAGATTAAATAAATCTGACGTACTTTTTAAATTTCCTCCTACAGATTCGAAACCATTATTCATCATTTCAAGACGTGCCGTTGTTGCTGTCAGTTCGTCTGATGTATCAAGAACATTTTTTAATGTCTGTACTGTTGCTACAGTTGCGAGTATACCTGCAGCTTTTCTAAATGCATTTTCCAATCCACCAGCAGAACTTCTTGCCTTTTCTGTCTGTTCCTGCATTTCCTGTATCTTATTATTTGATCTATCTAACTCATCCTGTATATCCTGAATCTTTCTTTCATATCCATACAATTCCTGCGTAATTGCCTGAATACCAGCAGAATTAAATGCAGAATTAGTTGCCTGATCTGTATCATGCAACGCATCCGTTGTGCTGTATAAAGCGGCTGTGATACGATTTAATGGTCCTGTCATCTTATCAGTTATCTCAATAGCTGTTCCTATCGCCATAAATCCACCAATCTTTCATGAGCATAAATATAATTTTAATACTCTTGTTATTTTGAGCTATGCTTCATTTTTTCTTCCTGCCTTTTTTCAGCTTCAATCCTCAAATCAATTGCCGCATAAATAAAAGCACGCTCATTTTCATCTAGTTCCATTAATCTGGACGGCAATATATGAAGCTTATGCAATGCATAATATGCATAATTGGCTTCACTATCGCCGCCTTCTATTAGTTTTTTGCCTCTTCCACCTTATCATTCATGGTTTCATCTAATCCGTTGTATTCCTGGACAAATTCGACAAAATTGTTATACTCTGCCGGATCATCTACCATTTCTTTCAAAAGATCTGATGCAGTTTTAACTCCATAGGAATCCTGTAACTCTGCATTATAAAGATCTGGGTATACTACAGCTGAAACGAGTAATTCTGCTACATATTTAGAAGAATTTACTTTTGGTCGCATAACACCTGGTTTTCCGGTGACTGGAACATCTATTGTGCATTTTTCTCTGATAGCTTCTGTTTCTTTTGTTGATAAAGCTTTAATTTCCCATTTTAACGGTTCTCCATTTTCATCGCATAATGATTTTGTTGCAGCAAAAAATGCATTTTTCTTTTCCTTTTTGTTCTTTTTCAAAAAATATGCTAAATTTCCCATATCACTTACCTCATTCTTAAAATATAAAGGCAGACACTGCATGATCTGCTAATTGTCTGCCTCAACTCTTTACATATATTCTGGATCTGTATATCTCTCTGGCGAATCAAAATCCATTGCATATCCTTCAATGGTCTGCTCTACAAATTCGCCATCTGCATCGAACATTGATAAGAGAACATCTCCCTCAATTACACACTGCTTATATACCTTTGTACTCCGCCCCATACACGTTGCTGAATCGCTACTCGTCACCTGGCATTCAAAGGTTGGCAATAAGCCTGTATTCTTAAATTCCTCGATCAATTTATCAAACATTTCGCTGCATTTATAAACTGTCATTGAGAATTTAATAGTAAGTCCGACCGCTTTTTTACCATCAATCAATGCACCTAATCTTGTTACATCGGCATTTTTGACATTTGCTTTTGCTTCAAATTTTTTTGCATTAAGCATAGAATAACGTCTTTCATTAATTGTGCAAAAAAACTCTGCCTGTTTTGCGCTTGGTGCATCCTGCGTATTCATAAACTGTTTCGACATGCCCATCTTCCTCCTGTTACTCAATCATTGATTTCATGTACAATTTTTCCATTGTATTAATAATGGTAATTGCGCTGTTAATAAGTACTGATTTCTTTGTATCGCCCTGTTCTACAGTAATATCTTCTGGGTCAAAATCTTCGATTGCATTGATATCACTTAACTGCTGATCAATTTTCACAATATCCGACCACAAACTTACTCTTCCCGATTTGTCATTCGGAACCTTGCCAAGATATTTAGAAGCAAAAATTGAAGCAATAGAATCTGCTCTTGTGTCAATGACGCGGATTGTCTGATTATCCTTGAAAATATCGCCCATTTCGTCTGTAATGCTGGTAAAAGAATTAATATCCTCAAGAACATGAACCTCTGTACCTACCTGATGTAACACCCATTCGCCTTTTTCCAGAGCTTCTGTAAGTTCATCCTGAGTAAATTCAGTGTTAATGCTTAATTCGCCATCATATTTCATATTCGTTGCGGACTTATTTACAGCAGTACCGGCAATAACACCTGTAGCCCAATACACAAGTTCTGCACTGTTTTTCACATTTACACATGAAATCGAATCTGCCGAACTATAATCGTGCATAACCACCTGTAATCGAATGCCTACATCATTTCTCAATCTGTCTGCAAAAGCGGCATACAGTCCTTTTACTGCACTTTCAGATCCAGCATATCCAATTGCATTTACATCTGGATAAGAACTGATTTTATCCAAAAATGCCTGATGATTTGATGTCAATGCAGTACCGTTTGTTCCACCGCTTAATGCCGTTGCTGCCGTAACAGACAATTCAGCGGATTTTTTCCACACAACAAAATCATTGTCAATAAGCTCTGATGCTTTTGAAACTGTCTGGCTGTCCATTTTTTCAGTTCCAAGATACAGTAACACATCGAATTTTTCACCATCATCCACATTTGTCTGAATAACAACCTTAAGATCATTTCCCTTTTTGCCTGTATATTTTGCTTCCGCAAATGTATTTGAAGCTTTTACTCCCCCAGAAGTAACTTTATATACATATACTTTAGAAGCATGTTTGAAAAGTTCTCTTAATGGCAACATTTCTGCCGCATCATAGTCGAATCCAAACATTTTTTTACTATCCTTCATGAAATCCGAAGCTGTGACACTAACCACCTTATCATCAGCACCCCAGTCCAGTTCCAACGCCATTGCAGCTACGCCTCTGTCTGATAACGTTGCTGATGCAATTGCTTTTGAAATGAACTGAAAATAAGCCCCCGGAAGTACTTTATTCTGTGTTAAATATGTTCCTCCACCTAATGCCATTATTTTCCACTCTTACCCTTTCCATAAAACGAATCAATCATCTTATCAATTTCTTCTGTTGAATAATTTTTATCATTGTCCAGATTTCCAACCAAAAAATCTCTGTACTTTTTATATCTCATGGAACTTACAATCTGTTCCTTTGAGAATAAAATCTTTTCTGGTTCTTTTTTTGTTTCTGCCATGTTATCCTCCTTTACATCACTTTTGTACTTTCCTCAAACTGCATCATGCTTTCTAATTCCTCTTTTTTGAGCAAAAACAGATCATATGTAATCTGAAAATGTAAAACTCCATCCACTACATTTCCACTTACATTACTGCCACGTATAATCTTATCCTCTACAGTAATATCACCGAGGTATTCGATTAGAGTCTCATAGACGGTATTACATTCATCCACAGGCTCATCATCTGATTTAGGAAAATAGTCAATCACAAACGGATAATATCGTCTTGAGCGAACTTTTCCAGTCACTTCCACACTTGGATTCAGACACATAACAGAAAAACACGGATTTTTTAATCCCTGCTCTACCAATTCTGTATATACTTTAAAATGTGCTGAATCATATTCTGCCCTAATTGCTGCAATAATACCATCAATTACTTTTCGTATCATTCATCGCGTCCTCCAGAAATTTTTGCAATTTTCGTTCTAAAATCTGTGGTGTAACGGTTCTCAACTCATTTTCAGAAATTGTCAACATATACTTTCCCGGAACCCATCCTTTATGGTCTCTTGTTCTATGTCCATATTCAACGTACACAGCATATTCAACAGCATTTGTAACATCAATAATATATGTGTTCCCCTCTTTACGAACACTCATATTTTCTTGAGATATTATTTGGTCTGATCCAAATAAATTATCATACATTGCCTGAGTTGTATCTCGCTTTGAATCACCCGTTTTTTCTGCTGTCCACCCACGCCGTAGCGTACCGCCAACTTTATTTTCATAATGTCCAACAGGTGTACGCTTTATTACTTTTGCTAATAATCTGGCAGCCAATTCTTTACAGCAGGCCTTCATAAATTCCTCTTTCTGCTGTTTATTAAGATCCTCGATTTTTCTTGTGAAATCCTGTAATTCTTTATACTTTACGCTCATTATGACCACTTTTCCTTCAATTCAAGAATAACTTCCTGATGTGTTTCATATACCGCCGGCTTACCGGAACTTGCATAATCCGTTGTGACACCATTCTGTGTTACTGTAATCTTTGAACCTGGTTCTATGATTTTCTCCGGTTTTAAAAACAGCTTTACCGTTTGTGTTTGAATTGAAGCTCTATCTCCTTCCTCGGTAGATTCCTTACTATTAAAAGAAAGTCTGCAAGGTTCATTCTCTAAAATCACAGTATTAGTAAATCCTGTCGATCCATTAGGCTTCTCACATTCTGCACGTTGCGTCACTGTGCATCTTCCGTCATATGTGCTTTCAATGATTTTTCTTACCATGTTCATATAAACACTACCTTCCTGTATCGGTTTAAAGATGATTTGTAGTTTTTCATGAGACTATCTGTAAATGATGCAGATACAGTGCCAAATGATGTAGAAGTATCACCGATTTGAGCCGAAGAAACTCTTTGTGGTGTCTCTGTTTCTCCCGGCTTTTCATTTCTGTAAATATCCATTGCCATGCGCAAGACTGTTGTTTCTAATTCTGCCGGGATTTCATCAATGTGGCAGTAATTTTTTACAATGTCTTTTGCGTTATCCAATGCAAACTCTACACATATTTCTATGCTCTGCTCATCGGCATTTAATCCAAGAAGTGCCAACAGCCTTTCGGCTGTCAGCTTGCTACTCCCTTCCATGATTATCACCTACCCGATTTTGTGTTTAATAGCAACAATTCTAAGCTGTTTTGACTCATATACAGGTTTCCAGTTCTCTGCCATCGCAAGTTCTGTACGGAGCGGTGTTTCCACATGATCACGTTTTGCTCCAGTGTATGCAATTCCTCTTGGATGTAAAATAAATGCTTTACGGTTAATGAGATAATCAATACCAGCACCGGTCTGTTTATCACGATCCGTCTCGGTAGCCACAAACCCAACAGGAGAACCATTACCATATGCTACTGCGCCATTTCCAAAAAGATATGTAGTGTACACACCTCCGGCACCTACTGGGCATCCGTCATCTACAGTTACACGTCTACCCTGATAGGTATCAAACTCTACATCCGTAGAATCACGCTCTGTCTCAATGAGATTCAGTTTCTTCAGATAAGACTTTGTTGCTGAATGCATTGCGACGCCAGATAACTGTGACTGTGCATCACCAAGCAACTGACATGCATCAATAAATGCTGACGCACTGATCTGCTTTGCTGCTTCTGTCTTACCTGCAGTAAGATCAAGAATATGATCTTTCATTCTGGTCTCTGCCGCCGGTGTTCCTTCCAATCCTGCTGTAGTTGTACCGAATACTCCAGTAAGAATCGCAATCAGCTCTTTCTGCATATCACGTGCCCAATAAGACGCAACCAGATCACCAATCGCTTTCATTGGATCAGCACCTGCCAAAGCAGCGGAAAGATTCGTTGCTCCCCACATATTCTGGCGGAAAATGGTAGTTGATACATCCTCATTGGAACCAATTTTCTTAGCAGTCATCTTGACATCTTCAAGAATCGCTTCGGATTCCCCCTGTAAATCCTCAAAAAACGGCATATTATGTGTCCTTGCAGCTTCGCTTGCCAACACATCAAATTCTGGACTGTTTACCACAATCCCACTCTTGAAAAACTCTGATAACTCCATTGTTCTGTTCATTACATACGGGTTAAAAAGTTCCGGTACAATAACGTCTGAAATTTTTGTAATTGCCATAAATATTTATCCTCTCTTTCTTAAATCGTTACTCCAGCCGCAGCGGCAAGCTCTTTTGCCTGTGCTGGATTTTCTTTTAAAATACGTCCCTGCTCAGTCAGATTAAATGTTTCCTTTGCGAATGGATTTGTTGTACCACCTGCGCCACCATTTTTCGGATTATACGGTGGTTTCTGCTGTTCCTGTTTAAACAAATGTACCATTGTCGCATCCTCTTTATAAGGTTTCACAGCATCCTCTACGCCTACAGGCTTCCCTTCTTTATCGAAGTTGAACTTATCCAGCCCACCTGCCTTATAAATCAGATAGTCTGGATCCAGAACTCCCTGCTTTGCAAGAGATTCTTTTAAGGCGTATGTCTTTGCTGTTTTCTCTGCTGAATCTTTAAGGTCTTTAATCTCAGCTTCATATTCTCCAATCTTTTTCTGCAAATCTGCATTATCTCCATTGGATTTTTTAAGCTCTGTGATTGTGTCGTTTGCAGTTTCCAACTCTTTGACTTTGTTATTAAAATCATCTTTTGGTACTGCATGTTTTGGGAACTCTTTCTGTGCCGCATTCATGACTGCATCCACATCAAGTTTTCCATCTTTAATCTCTGCTTTTTCTAAAATTGCCTTTAACCATTCCATTTTTTCTTATCCTCCATAGATTTTTATTCCCGCTCTCCGGGTATTGGGATTCTCTGTTTATTCTCCAGATGAGTAATGCCGTTCTTTAATGTCTGCGGATAAAAGACAATATAAAAACAGGACTGCCGGAGAAACTTACTTGGTGTCAACCTGCACCGTTCAGTTCATAAATTTCCGGTTGTCCTGTTATTATTGATTTTGTGCACGAAAAAAGCACCTGACTCATTCAGATGCTTACAATTCCAATTGCTTTCTTATTTTCACTTTATAATCATCAATACCGTCATACTCATCATAGTTATACGGCGGAAATGGTGTTTCAAATTTTTCTTTCCATTTTTCTCTATATTCTTTCAACTCTTCATCTTTTCTAAGATATTCAATAAGGGTCATTAATTTATCATCTCCTGAAATGCTTTATATAGTTCATCAAACATGCTTTGTAACGCTTCCTTGCTATCATATCCATTAATTTCTATACTACACATATTTGCAAAAATCTCTAAGCATTTGCTCTTCTCATTCTGCCAATACGCTATACTATGTCCTGAATACAGAAAATCATTTTCTTTGCCTTCTGTCAATGCGCTGATAATATCAGAAAACGCCATATCGTTTTCAAACTTGCCGCCCTCAGCAAACCAGCCTCTTACAGTTTCGATATTATCATATACCTTTTGCGTACTTACTTCAATTGCATTTTGAAAAGCTATATTATTCCAAGAATGATATTCTTTAATATCCATTCTGTGAGATAATTCATGTGCTTGCACATAACTCAAATCATACAATTCGTAATAAGGAGTTTGAGGATTATAGATAATTGCATCGCGCTCTGTGTCATAAGCAAATGGGCTCTTGCAAGTTATATCTTCTATATATTCTGTAGATTCACCATACATAATCATGTTGTTTGTCAGCATGGAATTTTCCTCACTATCCGCAAGCATCTCATTAAAACTATCATATGCGTTGCGGATTTTAGGATTTCTAATCTTAGGTGCAGATACCGCTTTCATATTTCCATCAATCGATGCACTTTTCCACTCCTCATATGTCATATCCGCTGGCACATAATATGTCTCCCCGTCTTCTCCATGTGCAACTCTCTCTCCAACAGTAAATTCATCATCAAAATACGGACATGTACACCCACGGCAATTTGGATGAAATGGCGGTACGGTAACACCAATCTTATAATCTTTCATTTGAAAATGTTTTCCATCCATCTCTCCACATGTATCACACGTATTGCTATCTAAGGTCTCAACCACTTGAAACTCTTCCACACCAAGATCAGAAAAACATGATTCCTGTGCCTTTGCAGAAAAAGCCGCCGATTCCGTCTGAACAATCCTCGCCGCCTGTGACCTGCTCACTTTCATGTTCTTGGATATTTCCTGTATAGCTCTATCCGGTGATTCCCCTGTAATACACATTCGAGTTAAAGAATCATGCATACTGTTAATTAGTCTTGTTTTGTCCGTCCAAACACGATCTGAAAAGTTACGTCCATCAACAGCCCACGGTTTATGTATAATATCACTGACTTTCTCTGAATTAAAATTCTGCATCTGCCAGCCAACACCCATACCTCGCTGTACTTCAAATGCTGTGTGATAATATCCAGATGTATAAAGATTTGTAATATGCTCATCTATGGAATCATGATAATTTCCGTACAATTTTTCAAATTCCTGCTGTGTCTGTAACTTAAGTGCCTCCAATCTGCTGATATGTACCTTTGCCGAAGCATTCTCAAGTTCTTTCATCCACTGCTGATTGATACCGTTTTCTTCTCCATATTTAATATAATCCTGTACATCCCACTTAAACTCTTCCAGCTCATCACTGTTGAGCAATTTTCTTGCCTCTATCATTGAAATTTTGTTATTGGATGCAAATCTCTGATACCAAGCATTAATTTTTCCGTCTAATACTTGTTCCGTACGCCGGAACTCCTGCTCGATACTCTGCATGGTCTGAACGGATGTGTCATGCTGCGCTTCTTCCAACTGCTGGAAACGTTCCTGCCAATATTCACTTGTCCGCTTTTCCATGCAATCACCTCATTTCATAAAATCCCCAACTCTTTATATACTGTTGCAATCTTCGGAAACTGAATTGCTATCCAATCAACCATCGTTTCTTCATGCCCAGCGTGCGGAGTATGTTCAAAATTATCTTTCAATCCACTTTCATTCAAAAATGCATGAATAATTTCATGGCGCAAGCAGCTCTTAAAGTACGCATCTTTTTCTTCGTCATTGCGAAACCAAAAATGCTCTTCATCATCTAAATCTGCTATAACGATCAGTGGGATTTCGCTACAACAGTAACCAGCCCACGAATTTTGGCTTAATTCTTTATCTTCTGACCATTTATGTATTTCTATTTGATATTCCGTCCCCAGAATCATCACTGTTTGCTTCATTAATTTTCTCCTCACCTTTTGAATTAAAAGCTCCAACATAAGCATCTGCTTTCTCTTGTGCTTCCTGTGCTTCTTTTTCTAACTGTTTTAATTCTGCGTCCGCATCCTCAACAAGTGGATGATTTTTAAGGATTGTCTTTTTACTTACAATTCCGACCGAATCCTTGCAAATCTGTGCCTGTTCCGCGTCATTCTTTACACAAGTGCGGGACCATGTCTGAATGATTTTCTTACAATCAATCCCTTCATGTCGGCATATCGCTCTTACCAGACGTGCAAACCCAAGCTGAAACTCCGTTTCCGTCAACCCAGCTTTCATCTCCAGCAATGAATACATGAATTTAAGAGCTTCTCCACTCTGATTCCCAAAATTCTCCGGCTGTGGATCAAATCCCTGCCCTTGTTCAAAAATAGCCTTTCTGGTGGCTTCCAACACGCTGTTACGTGCTTCAATCGGTATTTCAATGTTGAGCGTGCTCACTCCCGGATTACTTCCATCATCTCCATCAACCTCGATAGTTTTGTATTTTTTCAAGTCTGATAAAAACGTGTCGAGATCAGTACCGCCATACCCAGACAGTACAAATATCAATTCCTGTATATCATCCAAATCATTAATAAAACCGCTGTAGACCTTGTCGTAAACGTCTATCAGCGGTTTTATATTTTTTAGATCGTTTGTATTCGTGTTGTTGTTCGGGAATGGAATAAAAGGCACCTCTCCGAATTCATGCCGATATTCTGCGACAAAATCGCCGGTATCCGGCACCATGAAAGTGTTGTAGTAGAACAGCCCATTTTCTAAAGTGTCGCCACACTTCCGCCGGAACGTCCAACAACTTTCCTTATCCCAGTATTCATAAATTGTATAGGTATCTCCTGTTTCCTCGTCGATTTCATCATACACACGAAGAACACCGAGCAGTTTCTTTTTCAAATCGTGTGATTCAATCGGAATAATCTGCTTGCTGTCGACTACCGCCCACTGGAATGTCTCATCTTCGTCCTCCCAGTAGTGAATCCATCCCACCGATGCATTGGAAGCATTTACGCACAGCTCCATGCAGTTTTTCCGGTATTCATCACCGAGTACTTCTGTCACGACTTCATTTCCTTGCTCATTCCCAATATCAAAAAGTGGCGGTGCTGTAAACATATATGCAGCCTTTTGATTGACAATAAGTCCGTGGAAGTTCCTCGGAATCCGGTTATCTGCATTACGCAACGGATTATCTGCATCCTCTTTTCTCTCATCACTAATTTTATTAATTAAAATATCCGTTTCATTCCGGTAATACCGCTCTGCCTGCATCGCATTAAAGGAAAACTTTGTATGTCCCGGTTCATATTTTCTTATGAGTTTTTTCATAATCTCAAGTTCCATGTCTATCACCTCTATTTCAAAATGCTGATACCGCCCGGCTTGCGAATAATCGTATAACAGAAATACCGAAGAGCATCCATCGCATGATCGTGCTGCTTTACCGGTTTATCCTCGCCACGCTCAGATGCTTTCTGGTCCCAGATATACGACCCAAACTCTTTGATCGTATTCTGGCACTGGTCACTGATGGCGATTTTCCCCTGATTCAGCAGCGATGCCACAAACCGGATTCCATCCAACACATCATTTTTTGCTTTCTTGATCGCATAGCCTCGTTTTTTCAACTCTGCAATGAAGGACGCTGCCGATGGATCTATAATGATCTTCACCGGCTTTATATCACCAAGCCACCGCTCCAGATCATCCGCATACTCACTATCCGTTTTCTGCCTTTCCTCATCTCGGCCGGAATAATAATACTCGCGGCAGCACACCCACCGCCCAGAACGTTCTTTGCACCACAACAGGAATACTGTTGCATTCTGTGTACCATAGTCACAGGACACATAATAATTTGCATTGACCAGATCAGCCGTGCTGGAAATCACATGCTTGGCAGTGTCGAACATATCGTAAATAATGCCCTCTGCCATCGCCCATAGTCCAAGGATGTACCGGCGGTAGAACACACCTGTGTACATGCCACGGTATCGTTCCTTGATTTTCTCCGACAAACTCAAGTTATCATCCATCGTGAAATGCAGATACAACAGATGCTTTTCTTCTCTCTTATCAATCCATCCGGTCTTGAACCAATGATACGGTCCATCCGGGTTGCAGTTGAACCAATACTTCGAACCATCAACAGAACATCGTCCGGTTGCCTGGTTCACGAAGCTTTCCGGCATCAACGCAACTTCATCAAAAAATACCCCAGCCAAGGTAATACCCTGAATGAGATCCTGTGATCGTTCGTCTTTGCCGCCAAATATATAGAAATAATTGGTCACATCTCCTTTTGTGATGATTACCAAATTGTCAGCCCTGTGATCTGCCACCGTATAACCGCGACTTCGCAGCATCAGCTTAAGCCAAAATAATACATTTCTGCGGAAAGAACCGATTGTCTTGCCGCACATACCAAAATTTTCGCCGTCAAATGTGCTCATCGCCCACATAACAAACGATAGCGACATACTCACCGTCTTGCCAGATCGAATAGCACCATCTGCGATAATACCATCCTTATCTTTAACCGGAGAATCTTCACACCACCAGTTCAATACCTTGCGCTGCTTCTTGGAAAATGGCTTGAACTTGAAAACCCGCTTAATCTTACTGATTCTCTTCATCACCCCAGTCCTCCGCGGCAGTACCATTCAAAGCTTCAAGGAATCCATCATCTGCAACCTCATCGCCGTCATCTGTCTGAACTTTGGCTTTCAGTAATGCAATCTCTGCTTTCTGCTTCTCAGTGGCAAGATCCATGTGATCCGAAAGCCACTGCAAAGCTTTCATCCGGTCAGCAAGTTTTACCTTTACGCCGTCCTTGCCTTTGGACACTTCTGAAATAATCGTTCCGTCCACATCCGCATCATTCTTGATATTGACATGGCTTACTGTGATAGTCTTTCGTTCTCCAGTGTCCAGGATCACATCTACATCCTCATTTCCAAACTCCACAAAATCAGTCACATCGGCAAAAGCAATGTCCATATACTTCTGGAAGATGTCTGACTCACTCAGGAACTCCCTGTTGAGACGTTCTTGTTTCAACCTGAAAATTTCATCTTTTATCCTAGCATTTCCGAGCAGTCTAGGACCATTTACCACGGCAGTCGCATAATCAACATCATACGCTTTCTGATATGCCTTGGTGGCATTAAAGCAACGAATATAATAAATGCAAAAAAGCTGTTGCTTATCAGTCAAATCAGCGTTTTGTATCACCGCTTCTACTTCATCTGCAACAGACTCTTTTTTTACTTTCTTTGTTTGTTTATTTTCTTTCGCAACGTTGCGTTTATTTTTTTGCAACGTTGCATTCGTTTCGCCATTCCATTTGTACCGGTTTTTCCAACTTCGTACCGTTCCCTCTGCTACTCCTAGCTGATTTGCAATATCTATTAGCTTAAGCCCTTGCTTATACATTTCAAAGGCTTTGTCCGCTCTCGCATCTTTTGCCTTTGGCAAGGACCATCACCACCATTTCTTTTATCAGTATCCCTCAAATAACTTAGGGGGAATAGGGCGCCATCCGACGCCCATAAAAAAAGCGTAAGCAGATTCTTCTCTACTTGCGCTCTTTTCATTTTATATATTATCACGAATATATGTATCATTGTGTATCATCTTTATCAGATTCCTCATTTTCTATCATCAGTTGATAGTATACTCCTGTTGGATTGAAGTTTTTTAATGCATTAGCATGAATCCGGTGAATTTGTGCCCACTGATACCCCATATGCACACAAATCTTTTCCCAGCTGTACCGACGAAGATACCGATATGTTAATACCTCTCTTTCTGTCTCATTTTCCATCTTTTCAATATCTGCAAATATTTCTGCATATAGATCAATACGTTTGTATCTGGCAGCTATTAGCTTATTTATCAGTTCGTCCAACTTTGCCATATAATCAGACAGATCTGTTTTATTATGTGCATGCGGCATATCATCCATAATAACAGACGGCATCATTTTATCCAGTCGCAATTGTTCTATTTCTTCCTCTATACGTTTGGCTGCATTTATGGATGGAATATATGATTGTAAGTACGCCTTTTTCAAATCGTTATTGTTCACTTTATTTCCCCCTGGTATTTCTTTTAACAAAATTTTATCACGTACTTACATATTGTTTGTGCCAACTTTAAGGCAAAAAATACCAACCATCGTAATTGGTGGTTGGTATTAATGGAATCATATTTTTTTATTTTGCAGATACTCCTATCAAATAATTTATAAATGCACTGCACGATACTAACATAAACTTTGCCTCATCGAATGTTGATGATGGACCACCTATATCTCCTGCATGGCGGATACCATTCGCATCGCTCGTATATCCGTAAAGAATATTGAATGCAGATTTTAAAGCTTTGTGAATTACCACTCCGCTATCTTCAATTTTCTTTAGCATATTACCTAGTGTAGCTTCTTTCCCATTTACTCCCGTAAGTATTTTACAAATAGCTTCAACAGCACTTATGCTTTCTTTAATTGAGTTTTCATAATCCGGATTTTCTCTATTAGATAAAAAACCAACCGCTTTAGATATGTGTGTATTAACAATACTATATGGACTATCTGCAGCCTTATTTATTGCTTCAATTTCATTCTCATCTGTGATTGGAACAATAATTTCATTTACAAAACGATATCCAACGTACTCATTTTTAAATATAGTGTTATAGTCCTCAGCATATTCATCTTTCTTCCAGGAATTCATTTGTTTCATTTTCTGAACTATAAATTCAATAAGTGAAAAAACCTCATCATATGTATTTTCACGAATAGTTTGATATATTATTTCCTTAACATTTTTCTCATCACAGATTTGTGAACAATCAAATTCAAACGCAAATACCTGAATTATTATTGACTTGTAAAATGTCTGTGTTCTCTGGAAATCAACATCGTTCAAAACAATGCTTGTCATGTTAATCAGCATTGCCCTCGTTCTATCATCTAATGATTCATATTGCATATTTCTATTTTCGATGCTTATATTGTTTCTGTCTGAAAAACCACCGCGCAATCGAACCTTATAAGTTGGTTTACTATCTGATCTTTTCATTTTCGCATTCCCCCTCATACAAAGATTATATCACTGCATGAACATTTTTTCAAAAATTTCTACTCCCTTCCCCATACAATCATATACTGTCCGTTCTTTTCTTCTACCAAATGACACATCCTCTGACGCATTAACCTCTGTGCCATGCTGCGTCTCCGGTAAAAACTCCGCCTGCTGATCGGGAGAATACCATAATGAGCCTCAAGCATATCGTAGGACACCTTGTGTATTATTGATTCTGTTAATTCTCTGGCTATGAAGCTGTCAACCTCATTACAGATCTCATACGTTTCTTTTTCACTCATCATGCACATTCCCCCTTTCGCGCAAGCTGTTTATGCATTATGCAACATTATAGCATATAAATTATACTTATATCTGTGTTTTTATTATATTTTGCAACATAAATACATGTATTATTATGCAGCCAAATTCGCCTGCATCCGATCCAGCTCAATATCATCGCAAATGTAGTACTTTATAGTCACATCTGTGCTACTATGTCCAAGCCGCTTTGAAACGAAAAGCACATCCTTAGTTCTGCGGTATTCTCTGGACGCAAAGGTCTTTCGGAACGAATGCACTGTCGCATTAAATTTACAATCTCCAAAAAGTGCAATCTCTTTGACCATATCCTCAATTGACTTATTACACATCCGACCTCTTCCACGCAAACCGATAAACACTGCGCCTTCCGTGCGATCTCCGATGTACTGTTTTAATGCCTGTTTGCACCTCTCCGTCATAAAGCAGGTGCTCCACTGTGACGTTTTCTCTCCCCAGATGTGGATTTCCTTTCGTGCAAAATCGAGATTATCAATGTTAAGGTTGACGATTTCCCCAACACGCGGACCGGCGGAAAGCATTAATTCGAACAGAGCATTGAGGCGCAAATCATGACCGATGGATAAGGACGCTCTGGCAATCTCCTCATCTGACAACCGCTCTTTTCTTTTTTGTGGCTGCCGAATCTTATCAATGTCTCTGGATACATCATCCTCGATATGCTTCTTACGATACGCCCAGGCGAAAAATGAGGACATATACTTTTGGATTGTGGAAGCATAAGCCTTTGAGATTTTATCCTTATGCAGTCTGGTGGCGATATAATCCATCACGTCCTGCCCGGTGCAGTTGTGATAGTTTAAGCCTGTTTCCGCAAAGAACTTTTTAATGATTGTGATATAAAGCTTAATCGTACTCTGCTTTCTGCCTGTTGCTGTCAAATCAATTATGTACCGCTTCATGATCCATTCGTTGTCATACACGTCTGTGGACGGCAATGTCTCTGTTGCGGTCAGATTAATGTTGACCAGCTTAAAAGTAATCACGGTCTTAAGGCGGTCGATTCCCTCCGAAGTCAGATACCCAGACATTTCATAAGCAATATCATTGATTAATTCCGATTTTGTCAGCATAGTAAAATTTCCCCCTTTACTAATAGTAGAAAAAGTAGTACATTTTACTTGATATAGTAAGTAATGTATTACTTTAAGGGTCTGTGTTCCCAGCACAGGCTCTTTTCATTTGGTTACGCACATATGGTTGGAACGTATGTTCTTTGATATGTATTTTTTTACCGGCGTGTTTCAGCCGGCAAAAATCTCAATATTCAGTTTTAATTTTTATCGCATTCACGGAATAAGTCAGCGTCTATATATTTCCATCCACCATCATAGATCATGAAATATG